>TARA_R110002096_G_scaffold436009_1_pt1 | contig 59102 bp, 61 predicted proteins | sample TARA_R110002096 | Tara Oceans TARA_R110002096 (sample SAMEA4397295) | marine metagenome | biome: Polar Biome; feature: [DCM] deep chlorophyll maximum layer (ENVO:01000326); material: water (ENVO:00002006), including particulate matter (ENVO:01000060) such as... | depth 35 m
AATATCGCCGCTTCAGTGGACTAGTTTGTCACCGCCGCTTACAACATGTGCACACTACTGTTCTTTACTAATGCATTGTTCGTATTTTAAACCATCAACAACACGTGTTGTGATATTTTCTATACATCGGACACCATAAAACTATTCACCCTACTGATCATATAGCTATCGTTTGTTTCATTAATATATTGCTCTATATGTTGAACCGATTGAAAAGTGTTAAAATGTAGGTTACTTTTAAATTTATCATTATCGCAACTGGAGGGACAAGTGAGATATTTTTCAATAATATGCGCAATATTTTGTATGTGGATATCAAATTCTACTGCAATTGCACAGGTTATAACTTGTGGTGATGTTATGGCTGAAATTAGCAATACAGCTAAAGATTTATTGCATAAATCAGCGCAAGAAAGAGCACAAGCTGATTATGAAGCGTTTATGGAAAAAAAACTGGAAACCCCGTACATCGGTTGGCCAGATAAAGGAACACCTGAATCTATGGCGGCAACAATAGAATTATACTGGTGTGAAACACGTAATACGCCACTGCATACTGCCTATTATCGTTTGTATACTTCCTACAAAAAAGTATATGAAAAATAGTTTTAACGCCTGTTACGTCTAAATTGATATGGTTCTATAAATTCACCTGACCAAATACCGTTCTTATTATCACGTGCCTCGTCTTGCTGATCTTCATACTTAGTTGAATAAAATAAATACGCTATAGCATGACCCGCCTTTACCATTTCAGCATTTAAATCTTCATTTTTATTATTATAACAAGTTGCTAATTGACGGCCATATTGATCCTCTCCATTGACCAAGCATGATACGTCAAGGTTATGGCTATATTTTAAACACCTTGCTAAACCAATAATATTAAGGCTATCATTATATCTGTTCTTAAAAGGAATGATTAGTAAGAGGGGGTATCGGGTGAGCAAAAAGTTATACTTTGAATGTAGAAAATGCAAGAAAACCATTTTGACCTCGTCAAATAAGTGTCAGCATTGCGGTGCCCGACAATACAAACGTCGAATTTTAAAATGGTTATCCATATTCATTGTAGCAGTGTTCCTTATAAGATTATTTTCTGAATTAAGCGATATGGATGAACAACCAGCAACAATAGTTGCTGAAAATAATCCATCATCAAAAGAAAATATATTAAATCAAATCAAACTAGAATATAGCTGGAGCAAAGAAGGCTTTGGATCGGTTATGAACGCTGATTTCGTTATTGAAAATACTAGTGCCCATGACATTAAAGATATTGTAATTACATGTGAACATTACTCACTTAGTAAAACAAAAATAGATAGTAATACAAGGGAAATTTTTGAAATTTTCCCAGCTAATTCAACTAAGCAATACGACGATTTTAATATGGGTTTTATACATGAGCAGGCAAATACAAGCTCATGTTCGATTGAAAATTTTGAAATGGTAAATTAATAGAGAAGGAAAAATATCATGGCTATGATATCGTGCCCTGAATGCACAACTGAAGTGAGTGACAATGCAGCCAGCTGCCCAAAATGCGGTGTACAATTAAGAAAACCAACAAGAAGTATAATGGGAAAGGTTTTTAAGTGGGTATTTATTTTATTTAACCTACTTATGGCTTTTTCACTTTACAATGGTATGCAGGGTGCTGGCGAGGTAATGCAAGAGATGGATGAAGGAGCTCAGCAAGCTGGTGCCGCTGTTGGAACTGCTATAGGTGTAACATTTTTGCTAGGTATATGGTTTGTTGGAGATGTAATTTTAGGTCTGTTTGTTTTATTTACTAGACCAAAGTAAATCTAAACAAGCTAGACCACTTTCTTCACAGCTTTCGCATCAGCAAAGAAATATCGTTGAGTCATTGTAAACGCACATGTCTGATTCTCCCGCAAATAGCACATATCTTTAGTGCTGCTCCAATTATGAATGATCGTCTGCCAGAATGGGACCTATAAAATAGAATTGGTGGAATTTTTAACAGAAGCTGTTGCCAATATCTGCCAGAATGGGACCTATAAAATAGAATTGGTGGAATTTTTAACAGAAGCTGTTGCCAATACGTGATGTGTCCATGATGACATAAACTCATTCTAGTATGTTTTTTGGCACTGATTTTCAATAATGACTGGAAATCAAAAATTTATTTTGCATGTGAAAAGTAACTCCATTTATGATAGTAGTAGAATCATTAAATCAATTTTTAGGAAACGCATATATGGCAAATAAAATAGAACTAGAGGAATTGCAAGGCCACTATGACATAGTTTATGCTTCAACACCGCAATTAGATCAGTTTTACGAACCTGGTTTTGGGTCCGCAAAAATCGAAGGAAATAAATTAACAGGTGTTGACGCACTGGGAGTTATTTGGAATGCCGAGTATCAAATTCTTCAAAATGGTACTATCAGTTATGAGGCGTTGCTTAACCCATCTGATGCTCCTTCAACTGTTGGCCTAATTGACGATGATGGCATTCTTTCAAGAGAGCCTCAAATATACAATGGTATATTAAACGTAACAAAGACAGATCGTCATTTAATATTACGAACTACTGTTAAACAAGGACCGATTACAATCGACGTACAATTTAGAAAGAAATAATGGCTGATCAAAATATTTGGTATCGTTTAATCTCACTTGCTCGTTCTCACGCAGCAGACGACCTTCGTTTGTCAAACAACCTTTTGGCAATTTCTGACGCGCTGCAAGAGCTAGAAAATAGCAACGAATTATCAAACGAACAAATTACTATAATAACTGATCAGTTGATTCAAATATCAATTGAACTGACAGATAAGTCAAAGGACATGAATTTTGCTATAACTAAGTTAATGGGGGGAATATGAGTGACAATAATAATTCAAATTTAACACACAAACCTCCCAAACAAGAACTTTTAGAGGAACTTAGAGATCAATTAAGCCAAGAAGTAGAAAGAAATACTGAGCAGTTCAATGATGTACAAATGCCTGTTGCTTTCGCTACACTAGAAAACGATGTAAAACATTTATGGCGATATTTTATCCTACTATCGACTATCCTGATAGCAATTATAGGGTACTTTGCTAATTTTCATATCAATATCAATGGCGAAATTTCCAGTTTGGTCGAAAAAATTAATATTGGAACAGTAAAATCTCAAGCTTTGGATTCTAAAGTTCAATCAATAGAAGGCAGGTTAGAACGGGATATTGATGAGACCAACGATAGGGTAGATAATATAATTATTAAAAATGGTAATAACAATTGGTGACTTCAAATTGTGACAACAATCTTATTTTAAACCAACTCCACAACTTTCTTCATCGCCTCCACATCAGCTTCAATGTAACGCTGTGTCATCGTAAGCGAGCTATGCCGCGCCAGCATCTGTACATCTTTAATGCTTCCACCAACCGCTGATATCTTCCTCGCCGCATTGGTTATGAAGGTGCGGCGGCCAGAATGAGAGCTACAGCCTTCAAAGCCAAGTTGTGAATACCAGTAGCTAAACAAGTTGACGATAGTTTGCGCTGACATGTTGCACCCCCTTTCAGAGCGTATGACGTACACATGGTTATCAGCAAGCCAGCTTTCTGACCGAAGTTCGTTTAATGCTTCCTGTAACTCCTTATTAAGCCATATAACACCGCCTCCATTTCCTTTGGATGCTTCATCCGTTAGTGAGATACAATCTGCTACACTACCATCACTATCGGAAACCATCGTCCATTTAAGTTTAGCAATCTCTTTCGCTCTAAACCCTGCCTTAACAGATAAAAGAAATATAACCTTATTGCGTATTGTTGATCTTGTCGTCTGTAAGTAATTAAGCACAGCCCGTTGCTGACTGGCACTTAATGTCTTCGCTTGCTTTCCCAGCGCCATAAAACCCTCCTGTATTCGTTATAAAATCTATCTATAGTAGTATATTTATAATGTATTATATTTACAAGACATCATTGTGGCTGAAATATTTCAATTAAAACAGTTGGTTGTTCAAACATATTATGAAATTTACATTTTATAATGAAATACATAAAGTTTATTATAAACAACCAATGGGGGTGTTTCTGGTTTCTGTTATTGGGAGAATATTATGATTATAAAGAAGTTAAGCAAATACGGTTTATTGATTTTGACTGCATTAATATTATCACATGGAACTGCATACGCTCAATTCGGTGGAATTCTTAAAGACGTCAACAAGTTGGTTGATGAAATAGCTAAAATTGAGAAATCTAAAAAAGTCGAAGAGCCTCAACTTGAACAAACCTCCCGCTCTAATTTGAATTTCGAAATTGTATCCTCAAGAAGATACGGCACCGAATACAGTTATTTAAATATAGGCAGAATGTCTTCACAGAACGCTTTCTGTTCTCTGATGAATCACAGTGTTTTTACCGGATTAGCAATCGATCAATGGGGCAACACAGCCACTGCACTTCGAAAGATTGATACAGGGTTACTTCATTCATGGCTAAAAAATAAAGCTCAAGGTATGGGTGTTACTGAAAGATACAGCAGTGAAATAACACCATCTTCTGCATCAATGAAAGCTATAGATCAATTATATAAGTCCTGCATTAAGCAGGTGACTTCGACAGAAGAAAACAGAGACGCACAAGACAGAATTAACAGGTATTTTGATCTAAGTGACTACGTTCAAAATGGTCCGAATGAATGGGTTTGTCTAGCTGAACCAAAGATTGAAGTTACAGAGAGACTTTCTGACGATGGCGATTTAATAAGAACAGAAAATGTCTTGCCCGTCCCAAACTGCATTAACGCCTCCATCTCTCCACAAGCTCGAACAGTTTTGATGATGATGGCCTTTGAAGAGGGTGCCGGAGTGCTTATGAAGGCATTAAATAGAACAGCAGGAATTATTGAGGTGGAAAGAGAAGCAGAGCGAGCGAAAGCTGCCGAACAGAAACAAACACGATTACAAGCGGCAGAAGCGGAAAGAGCCTCGGCAACAGCCAAGGAAGAAGCTGAAAATCAGAAAAATGAAAGGAGGCCTCAAATTATTGCCACGGCGGTTTCAAATAATAGAGACGCTATTTCTGCTTACGACTTAAAGCCAGAGTATCTTGAGTCCAATTACAACAACATGACATTGAGAGAAATTCTTTCAGTGCTAATCAGCTCACCCGGTCAGCAGGTTTTTATTGAGAACTCCATTATGTATGGGGATTTCATCTTGGTGGTAAAATTTGACAATGGGAATATGGTCAAATGGGGCTTCGCAGATGAGTATGGAGATTTGAGCCTTAAAGCCACAAACTTTGCTAGCCGAGACAATAGTGACCCTATGATACTTGAGTTTATGACGTTCAATACCGACAACGCTGGCTTCTTTGCAGAACTCTTGCTAAATAGCTTAATTGAGGATGGGATCAACGCTCAGATGTAGCAAGATCGCATTTGCTCATGAGATTATAATAGTAATCACAGCAACATTTTTATAACACAGCGTTGTTACCAGCACCGACCAACAGCATATCAGCTCCAATCGCTTGTTGGGACAATCGCGGTAATATTGACTTCTTGATGAACAAGCATGAAAATTTTCTCGTACTCTAACATGTTATAAAATGTAAAGAATATAATGGGTTTTGGTTAGAGTCCTGTATGTGCCACATAAAACAAAAAAAGCATATTCAACACGGCCAGCCAGCCAATAACAACCGCCCCACGTGCGCAATACCCCCAGGTGGCTGTTGTATCTTTCGCGTTTGCACTTGCAATATATTTACCAGCGCTTCGCCAAATGCAAATTAGTATAAACATCATATATATAATTACAGCTATTGAAAAAACCCATATTTGAAAGTTCTTAAAATCTGTTATTTCTTTGTAATAACCCAGCATACCCAACAGATAATTAAATGCTGCCAATGCTAAATACGTCATTATACCCATTCGCCAAAACGTAAATGATAAGCTTACCTCACCACGCCAAAGCTTTTGCCAAAACCCCACTCAGATTCTCCAATAAAAAAACCGCCTTGCATAAAACAAGTTATGTGAGTCTAGTGTAGCGCCCATCAATTGAAGCTATCAAGTGTATTAGTTCTTAATTATTATTAATCCAGCCAACCATGCGTTCTGGCTCGCTATTAAATCGAGTTTCTCAGCCTCCGTCTTAGCCCGCTTTACCTGTCCGCTAAGCGTGCGTACCTTATTCGCTACAAGTAGCTTGCTTGTGGTCTTTAAAAAGGCTTCGTTAATCTCTTCGCAGTCGGTTTGCTCTCGTTCTGAATCGCTGTTTAGATATTCGACATATTCTTTCATTGTCTTTCCCTTAAATATTACTGTTCGTAGTATTTATGGGACTGAATATTTTGTGAAAGTTTATGAGGAGTGTCAATTCCGTAAACTTAATTACTTATCGTTGGCCTTTTTTCGATACATTTCGGGCAAATAAAATTCATCATCGTTGGTGCATATTTCACTTTTGAGTTCAACTCCTTCTTCTTCCGCCAAACGCTCATTTTCCGCTTGCAATTCATCAATCCATTTTTTGATTGTTGATATTGCGTTCCCATATTTCATTAATTTCTCAGTTATACCGTCCCGGTCCGCGTCTGGCACCCTGAGTTCCGCCTCCAATTTTTCAATATTTTCGTTTAAGCGCACTATGTACCATCTGTTTTCTGTTATCTCATGTTCGTTAACTTCGATTTCAGCTTGCTTTAATGTTTTAACTTTCTCCATAGCGCTTTCAAAATCATCATACACCTCAATACTCGGCAGCTTTTTCACAAATTTATAAACTTTTTCTAGGTCACGTTTATAGTCTTCACGCGTAGCATATGAGTTGCCAATTGTTAACCAAGAAGAATTTCTCACAATTTTTGATGCATCATTTTGCAATCTCTTCTTTCTTAATCCTCTATTGTATTTCTCAACTTCGGCTTTAGTAAAATGCTCTCCTTTGTTTCCCACTTCGTGCATAAAATACCAATATTCGAATTTATTGAGCAAAGACAATGCGTGAAGTGTATCCCATGAGTCAATGTGCTTCAGCTTTTCGGTACGGTTATCCTCCTGCATGAATTCAGCTACTTTCACATGCCTCATTCCTGCCGAATAACTGAGTGGGATCAGCCTGCAAAATTTTCTAAACTTAGCTGTTTTCAGTTTTTTGTACGCCAGCAGAATTTTGCGAGAGGTCTCGTGCTTATCTTTAATGTTCTTCAAAAAGTCAGCCGATATATCATCTGCTAATTTTTTAAGATCAAGGTCTTTCTGTTTTACGTTCAGCAACGCTTCAAATTTTGATTGATTCATTATCATTTCCTAATTATTCAAGCAGTGACGGATCCGTCACTTTTTTACGCACAAGCTAGTTGCGCCATGTTTCCATTGAAAAGAATTAGGTCATGATAGAAAGCACTTACAAAACTTAGTAGCAGGGCTTACTCATTCCAATAACTAGCATTTAGGAACGGTGGTGAGAGGTTTCAAGTGTTTTTGTGAAAAATAATTAAGAAAAGAAAACGAGCCTGTCCTTGGGGGGGAAACAGGCCCGTTAATACACTGTAAGTGCTAACACTTAGTGCAGACCAAATGATATTATATTATAAATTTTTTATCAATAGAAAATCAAAGGGCAGAACAAAAATATGAACGTACATCAGATTAGGAAACACATGTGACGGGCGCGTCACTTACATTTAACCTTATTCCGGCACTTCTTCTCACCATTCAGTTCAAAAAACGGCTTTACCTTCTCAAGCGGTTCACCGTAGTCAAGCTTACATAGTTCCCCATGCAAGACCTCCATACTGGCCCCCTGCCTATAAAGCCGCCCGGCGCCGCCCAGTAGCTGCTTGCCATCACTGTGCCCCGTCATTTGATAGCTAAACTCGTCTGACACTCCAGCGTTCTGTAGTGCTGTTGCAAATGTATGGCGGAAACAATGAAAGTCTTTCATTTTACCTGCCCCCGCTTTAACGCCGATTTCATGTTTAAAACCCGTATAAGATTGCGTGCGTTTTCTATACTCACCATTAAACCAGCGTGACAGTTCTTTTGCGTAACCGCCCCGCTTTTTGTCTTTAGTCAAACCTTTAAACAACAGATGGTTTTCTCTGTCTTCGGTCCATTGATATTTCTTTTGCTTAAACAGGTCGACAAATTCTAAAAAACCAAGCTCTATCAGTTTCGGGTGTAACGGCACAAAACGCTCATCACCGGTTTTTAGCTTTTTACCGGGTGCTTTCAAATTGTGGCTTATGCACCACACGCCATTCACCTCAACAATGTCATCGGTGCGTAATTGTGCGATCTCATTTGCCCTGCTACCTGTATATAGAGCTATGAGAGGTGCCCAGTACTGGTAAGGATGGTTATAAGAGCCATTGGTGGCCGTGAAGGTTGCGTGTGAGAAAATGCGCTGTAATTCATCTTTGCTAAATGGCACGCGCTTTTTCTTCTCTGCTTTACTGACTTTGAATTTGACGTTCGCATTACTGAAGAGGTTATCAAGGCCATTGTTATAAAATGTCTTTGCGTGCTCAAAAACAAGCTTACAGCTTTCAATGTGCTCATTCTTAGTTAAATTCGTAATCTCACTAATTGTACCGCCCCTGCTTTTGGTGCGCTTGTTTAAGGCGTTTCTGTATTCACGCAATTTAGCCTGATCAAATTGTGATACTTCTATGTCACCAACAATACTGATCATAAAATTTATATGACCTTCAGTTTGTTCAAGCGTTTTCTCACTAATGGAAGATGCCTTCTCTTCTTTATAAGACTTTATCAAAGCTGATAGTTTAATGGGTGTGTGGCTAGATGTTTCTTTTGGTGTAGCTTTTGTTTCGATCACAATGCCACCCTCACCTAGCACCGCCGCAATCTCATTATTCTGTTCTCGCGCTACTTTCTCCTTTGCACGTTCGAATAATTTATCAATATTCTCCAAGTCCGTATCCACAAACTCCAGCAAGCCATGATGAGCTATAAAGCCGAGCTTCATACGTAAGTCATCAACAATATCTTCAAACTTATCACTGCCCCAATAAACACTGTCCTGTATATTTGGATCGGCTTCTGCAATGTTATTGCGGAAACCCTTTATCAATATATTAATATCTATATCAGCCATATCTTTTGATCTTTCATTGTTTTTTAGATTTGAAAGAATCTTCTGTGTATAAGCTGTTAGCTGGCCAACTCTAACTTTAGCCACATCAAAATCTTTAGTTAATAGAGATATGTGAAGTGCATTTGCTTTATTCAAGTACCTGGCTCGATACCATTCTGGCAGCGTGAACCTAAAGTAATAAACACCATATTCATTTTGTTGCAGGTGGCGAATGCTGGCCAATTTTGTACGACCTTTTTGTACGACCATTAACAGCAAAAAGAGGAAAAACCGTTCAACATATTGATTTTAAACGATAATCAGAAAAAAGTGGTGCCCCCAGTCGGACTCGAACCGACACATCCAAAGGATACTGGATTTTGAATCCAGCGCGTCTACCAATTCCACCACAGGGGCACTGAGAAGGAATGATCATGCCATTTACATGATATCGGCGCATCATAGCGCGAAGATTGCGTCCGTCAAGCTTCTGTTTGGGTGGAAAATGAATAAAATTACTTTTTTTTAAGTCCTAGTGTTGTAGAACTAGGTCAGAAAATAAAAAAGGGTTGAAAATTAATGCTTCGAAATCTTTATGACAGGACCATGCTCCTTGCGGATCATCCAAAAGCGCTTTGGATACTGGCGTTGATGTCCTTTGCTGAAAGTTCTTTTTTTCCGATCCCGCCGGATGTTTTATTGATCCCTATGGTGCTTGCGGCGCCAACGCGAGCTTGGAGAATTGCTTTTGTCTGCTCGGCAAGTTCCGTGGCCGGAGGAATTTTTGGCTACATCATTGGCGCATATTTCTTTGATGTCGTCGGTCAGCCCATCGTTGATTTCTATCACCTTCAAGCCCAATTTGAGCGTTTTCAGGTTCTTTATAATGAATGGGGCGCCGTTATCGTGGGGGTAGCCGGATTTTCACCTATTCCTTACAAAGTATTCACCATTGCCAGCGGCGTAACCAATCTGGATATCACCACTTTCATTATTTCCAGCGCAGTCTCGCGAAGTGCGCGCTTCTTCCTGGTGGCAGCCTTGCTTTGGAAATACGGCGCACCAATTCGAAGCTTCATTGAAAACCATCTCGCCAAACTGAGTCTGCTTTTCTGCATATTACTGGTTGGCATGTTCGTGGCTCTTAAGTATATATAGGCTATGATGAAACTGATAAAATCTCTATGGGACTTCGCCTATACCAATATTGTCGAGCTTTCTTTGCTGGCATCGGTGTTGATGCTGGGGGGTGCTTACGGCTTTGAATATATCGGCGGGCTTTACCCATGTGATTTATGTTGGCCGCAACGTTATGCCCATATGGCGGTCATTATCTTCGCTAGTTTTGCTCTCTATCTTAGGAAATCTAATCCGGTTAAATGGCTTCGCTTTAAAATGATGACCCTATTTTCCTATATGGTCAGTGCCGGCTATTCAGGCTATCACGCCGGTGTTGAGCAAAAGTGGTGGGAAGGTCCAGACAGCTGTACGGTTACCAGCGATGCAGGCGCCATGTCGGCCACAGATTTTTTCAATCAACTCCAAGGTGCGCCGATTGTCCGCTGCGATGAGATCCCCTGGGAGATGTTTGGCGTTTCAATGGCCGGATATAACTTTCTTATTTCTCTTGCTCTTACCGTTATGTTACTATTAAGCGTCAGACAGGACTTCAGAAGATGAGCAGCTTTAAAAACAAACACATTCCAAGACCCATGAGCAAACAGGCTCAGCTTGACCGTATCATTCGTGTTGATCATGCTGGCGAATACGGCGCAGTGCGCATTTATGAAGGCCAGCTTGCCGTGTTTGGTGACAATCATCCCATGTCAAACACCATAAAGCATATGAAAGAGCAGGAAGATGTTCATCTGGAACGTTTTAACAAATTAATCCGCGAATATAGCGCCCGCCCGACCCTGATCACGCCGCTCTGGCATGCGGCCGGATTTGCGCTAGGTGCTGGAACTGCGCTTATAGGCACCAAAGCGGCGATGGCGTGCACCGAAGCAGTCGAAGAAGTAATCGACAAACATTATGCCGAGCAGATCGAAAGCCTTGATGATGATGAAGGGGCGCTGGCTGAGACACTGGAAAAATTCCGTCAGGAAGAAGTAGAACATAGGCAGATTGCCATAGATAACGGCGCTCAAGATGTGCCGGCACACGGCCTTCTTTACGGTGCCATCAAGCTTGGTGTTAAAGCCGTCATCAAAGTCGCTGAGCGCATTTAACCCCTATCAAATTATAGTTTTGAAAGAAATTCGAGGGCCTTTTGAAGACCGTCAGGGCCGATTGAATGCGTGACGCCGGGCGACATATGATTATCCACCGGAACGTCAACTTCCTGAAGCGCAATAAAAGCCTGATGCATGAGCTGAACCGGAACTACATTATCCTGTTCACCGTGAATTAGGACCGTCGGCGGCTTGGATGTGATCTCGTCTTGCCAATTATTAGGAAGTGTCATGGCCCCTGAAAAACCGACGATGCCACCAATGTCCGATGCGCGGCGCAATCCCACATGTAGACTCATCATAGTTCCTTGCGAAAAGCCGATTAAAATAAGGTCTTTTTCTTCAAGACCGTATCTTTCAAGCTCCTGATCAATAAAATGATCAAGGATAGGTGCCGCTTTCAGGGTTCCGACCAATCTTTCTTCCTGACTTAGCGTGCTTAAGGCGAACCACTGGTAACCATTGGGTGCACCGAAACACGGTTCTGGCGCATTTGGTGATACATATGCGGCGTTGGGCATCACCCGCTTCAAGTGCGGGACAAGACCGATAAGATCATCACCGTTTGAACCATAACCGTGACACAAGATCACCAGTTTTTCGGGCTTGCCGCCTTCCGGTTCGATACGGGGTCCATTTAACTCTGGTATTTCGCTCATTGCCCTATTACTTTCTTAGAATATGTTGAGCAGCACTTTTACATTAAAGGAAAAGATGACGCAATCCGCTAAAATAATAACCCGCTTCGCACCAAGTCCCAGCGGCGACCTCCATCTTGGTCATGCTTATAGCGCCAAACTGAATTATGATTTTGCCCAACAGAATAGCGGTGAATTTATCCTGCGCATCGAAGATATCGATCATCTGCGCTGTAAAGCGGAATATGAACAAAGTATAATCGACGATCTTGCATGGCTTGGACTTAAATGGCCAACTCCGGTCCGCCGCCAATCAGAGCATTTTTCTGATTATAAAGCGGCCCTTGAAAGACTTGAGAATATGGGGCTTCTTTATCCATGTTTTTGCACTCGAAAAGATATTAAAAATGAAATAGAGGAAAGTACGCGTGCCCCCCATATGCGCCCTAAGCTCGGACCGGAAGGTATTATCTATCCCGGCATTTGCAGAGACCTGACAAAGGAAGAACAGCAGCAGAAAATAGAGGCAGGTATTCCCCACGCTCTACGTCTTGATATGAAAAAGGCTCTGAACCTGTTGGATGAACCTCTCTATTGGACTGATCTTAAAACAGGAAAGCAACAGTCCGACCCTGAATTGCTTGGTGACGTTGTCTTGGCAAGAAAAGATTTTCCCACCAGTTATCATTTGTCCGTGGTCGTCGACGATCACATTCAGAACATCACCCATGTAATCCGGGGACAGGACCTTTACTATGCCAGCCATTTTCATCGATTGCTTCAGCATCTACTTGACCTGCGCACGCTCATCTATGACCATCACCCACTGCTAACCACAAAAGATGGGAACCGGCTTGCCAAGCGCGACAAGTCGATCACTATTAAATCGATTCGCGAAAGCGGTGTGCACCCGGACCAGTTGGATGCGATGATTAAAGACTATCTTTAGCGTTTTGCACGTTCACCGTCGATGATTTTACTCACGTCGCCGCCGACCTCATTATAGACAAGGAAGCTAAGGACATATTGGGCAATTTTCCATGTGCCGTCTACTTTTTCAAGCACCCCAGAGCCGCGGAAACGACCGCCATTGCGGTTTGATATGCTGGTTTCATCAAACCAGGCCACTGAACCGTCCTTTGAAAAAGCGATCATTTTCTTCTCTGAATGATAAGACCAACCACCATTTTCAAATCTCTTCGCCACATAATCTGTAAAGTCAGGATGAAGCGGCCAGCGTTCCCATTCATCGGTGCCAAGAAACACACCGTCATCGGTAAAATGTCCAAGGTAGCGATCTTTATCCGCCTTGGCGGCCGCATCGTGAAAATCATCAAGTACGGCAATTATTGCTTTTTCATCATCAGCGAAGCTTTGTGATAGTGCTGGGCTGATCAAAAGGCCCAGTGCGAATACACTTAAAATTATTCTTTTCATGATAAAATCCTATACATCGAAGACGATATTTACGCGACGATTTCTTTTTCCTTTATTCTCAATTTTTGAAACGCGGAGGCGGCCGATTTCAGATGTGTTTTTCACATGAGTTCCACCGCACGGCTGCAGATCAACCGCGTCACCAACTTTCATCAGACGTACGCGCCCGCCTTTACGGGGTGGTTTAACGGACATGGTGCGCACAAGATCAGGACTAGCGTCCATCTCATCATTCGTAATCCACGACGATGTCACTTCATGATTTCCCTGTTGAAAGGCGTTGATCTTTTCTGTGATCTCTTCCTTATCGAGCGTCAGATCAACGATATCAAAGTCAAGACGGCTTTTGACCGCGCCAATTTGTCCGCCGGTTACCCCGCACGGCACCGAAGCGCACAAAAGATGAAGCCCCGTATGCATGCGCATATGCAAGTATCTTTGGTCCCAATCGATTGTCGCCGTTACCGTGTCACCGACGTTGGGCAGTGATTGCCCCTCAGCTGGCACGTGAACAATCTCACCGGTTTCACGGTCAGTGACTGTCGTGGCAATAGTGACTTCGCCGATAGTCCCATTATCACCGGGCTGACCACCGCCCGATGGATAAAACACGGTTTGGTCGAGTATGATGCCACCAAGGTCATTGATTTTTATCACTTTGGCTTCGCATGATTTCAGGTAAGCGTCGTCCCGAAATAGTTCTTCAGTCATTTGCATCTCTCTTCCTAGTAACGCCAACTGGTCAGATCAGCACCCTCGGGGGCGCTTTCCTCAATGCGTTTTAATATCTTATCCACATACATGAAATTATAATTAAGGCGCGTCACGCCGTTGGGGTTATTATGATCCCCATTCCAGCAATGCTCAGCCCGATCGCCGTAATCCACTTCACCGCCGTAATACGGTGTTTTGGTGTTTTCCAGGAACTGTTCCGTTAGATAAACAGCATTATTAAGATAGTAATTATCCATATCGCCAACATAGATATTCACTTTGCCTTCCAGTTTGGGGCCAAGTGTTTTCCAGTCCCGCTCCATGATGTAGCGAAGGTCATAATTTTCCCGCCAGTATTCAGCCACCTTGTGATCAATTTCACCGGTAAGCTTATCCCAGATACGAACCGGGTAGCCGTCATCACCCATGGGTGAATAGGTTGCTTCCCAGATATCATACTGGCGGCCACTTCTGGACTTGCTACCAATGACCGCTTCAAGACGGTTATCATCACCGACTGAATAATTAATATTACCCAGATAATCACGCTGCCCCGGACGGGGGCGTTTAGCATAATCGCTGTCATAATAATAAGCGTTTTTATCTTCATATAAATTCATCGAAGTATAAGCGCGAAAATCGATCGGATCCGGACAGGCAGCAAAGGCCCCATTGTATTCATCGGGATAGAACACCTGCACCGCAAGTGCTTCCCAGCCGCCAGTTGAACCGCCGTAAGTGAAACGAGACCAGCCCTCGCCAATTCCGCGAAATTTTTCTTCGATGTGCGGGATTAGCTCGTAGGTAATGGCGTCGCCGTAAGGCCCCTGACTGGCAGAGTTAACCGCGTAGCTATCATCATAATAAGGGGTCGCATGCTGCACTTCGATGATGATAAAGCGGGGGAATGTTTCACTGATCCATTTTTTATAAAAATCATGGGCGGCCTGAGCCTGATAAACATTGTAGCCGTCCCAATCAAAGCGCGCGCTGTAGGTCGCTTTCATATCCGGATCGGGGGGAGTCTCGCTGAAACCACCAAAGTCGGCGGGAAAATGACCATGAAAAATCATCAACGGGTATTTTGCTTCCGGGTGCTCATCAAATCCTTCAGGCAGCAGTACATGTGCGCCAAGCTCCACATCCTCACCCCAAAACTCGCTGAGCATATCGCTCTTCATTTTGATGTGCTTTATATATTTGGTGTCTTTTGGCGGCTCAATCGGGGCTATTTCCTGATCCATGGTGATTTCAATGGTCTGTGCACCATTTTCGGAAATTGTAACCTTCATCGGCTTACTGTAGAAATTACCGGGCTTGCGGTTCCACTTCTGACCCTCACCCATTTCCGGTGGCAGAGAGACGGTTTTCCCGTTTGAAAGATTGAAGTCTTTGTAACGATTGATTACGGCTTGCACATAATAATCCCCCGGCGGTACATCGTTAACGCTGTCGAACGGATAACCTAAAACATCATTGCCCATTGACATTGCCGTATCCGGCTGCCAGTCCTCTATGTCTATGCCAAAAATGATTTGTCCCTTGGGGCCTGGATTAATTTGAAATCTTGGCTCGCTACTATCATTGTTAGACAGCATGACCATAAGTCTTCCGTCCTGCTCGCCGCCAAGTGACGACGGAAAATCAACTGAAAATGAGATATTGTCATTGGCGAATGCTGAAGCGCTAAGCCCAATTGTTGCAAGTAAGCTAAATATAACTTTTTTCATCATACTCCCTTTGATTTATTGATTAGAAATAATATTACAGACTTTGCAATAAAACGCCATATGTAACCTGAATATTGCTTTATTAATGCTTGGGACCGGAGTAGACTTTGACTTAAAACAGGAGGGTATCCATGAAAAATTTCCTACACACGGTCTTTGTCATTATCGCTGCCATCGCAGGGTATATGCTGGCAGTAAAGAATTTAAGCGGTCAAGCCACTACCGATCTTTCGAGCGTGCTTGAAAATGTCACCTTTGTTGAACTCACCCATACCATGCAGGAAGGAATGCCCCCTGGCCCGTCTGGTGACGAAGCACCAACCATTAAAAATTTTCGTTCCCATGATGATGGTACCGCAGCCATCAATAGGTACAATTTCCCAGGCCAATGGGGCACACATGTTGATCCACCGGTTCATTTTGTCAAAGGCTTAAGAACCCTCGAAGATATCCCGATTGAGGAAATGATCCTGCCGCTTTTAGTGATTGATGTGCACGGGAAGGTCGAAATTAATAACGATTACCAAGTTTCCATGGACGATATCGAAGCCTGGGAAGCACGAAACGGTCCAATACCCGAAAAATCCTTCGTTGCGCTTCGTACAGACTGGTCAAAACGGTGGCCAAGCCTCGAGAAGATGAGAAACCGTGATGTCAATGGGGTTAGCCATTCACCGGGCTGGAGCAGAGAGGTTATTGATTACCTGGTTCTGACACGCAATGTTACCGCTATTGGGCATGAGACACTGGATACAGACCCTGGCATTAGAGCGGGCGCTGGTGAATGGCCCTTACAGACATATTATATGGGTCTCAATAAATATCAGATTGAAAATATGAAGTCGCTTGATCAACTTCCGGAAAAAGGTGCAACGATTGTCGCCACATGGGCACTCCCAAAAGATGGGAGCGGTTTTCCGGCGCGGGTTTTTGCCATTATTCCGAAACAAAAATAGTCTAAAGATTAGCTAGATATTCCTGTATGATCGCTTATATTGATGACTTATTTTAATTGTTGGAAAACTTTATCATGGACATCCTAAAAATCATTATTGGCATCAGCGTTGTTATCACTGTCGGCATTATGTTTGCTGGAGCATTTACCATGGCAAAAGCCGAGGACAATGGCAGAAAAAGCAACATGATGATGCGTTACCGTGTCGCATCACAATTTATCACGGTCTTACTGATTGTCCTTTATCTTTGGCTCAATCAATAAATGGTCAAGCTCGATAAAATATACACCCGCGGCGGCGATAAGGGCGAGACGTCGCTCACCGACGGTACGCGGGCAAAAAAATATGACCTGCGCATTGAAGCTTACGGTACAGTAGACGAGAGCAATTCAACGATTGGCCTTGCGCGGATGCACACGAGCGGAAGCGACGATGAGATGCTTTCGCGCATCCAAAATGATCTTTTTGATCTTGGCGCTGATGTCTCGTTGCCGATGAGGACCAAATTCGAAGAACATGCCCTGAGGATAACACAGGAACAGGTCGACCGCCTTGAGCAGGAAATCGATCAGATGAATGAGAAAATAGCGCCGCTAACATCATTTGTACTTCCTGGTGGATCAGCGGCCAGTGCCCACCTTCATTTGGCGAGAACCGTGGTCCGGCGCGCCGAAAGATTATTGGTAGCGGCGGCTGAAGACGTGAAAATTTCGCCCCTCGCAATAAAATATTTAAACCGCCTTTCCGATCATTTATTTGTCATGAGCCGAAAAACAAATGATGACGGAAAAGATGATGTATTATGGATACCTGGAGAAAACAGAAAATGAACGCAACCGTTTGGAAATCAGCCCCGTGGGATGATGTACTGCTGCTTGAAGAGAACCTAACCGAAGAAGAGCGCATGATCCGCGATCAGGCCAAGGCCTTTTGCCAATCAGAACTGATGCCCGGCATTTTAGAAGCCAACCGCCATGAAAAATTTGACCGTAACCTGATGGTCAAGATGGGTGAAATGGGCTTTTTAGGCCCAACCATCGACGGGTATGACTGTGCCGGTGTCGGATATGTTTCCTACGGTCTGATTGCCCGCGAAGTAGAGGCGGTCGATAGTGGATACCGCAGTGCCATGTCTGTACAAAGCTCATTGGTGATGTACCCGATCTATGCTTATGGTTCAGAAGACCAGAAGCAAAAGTATCTTCCAAAACTGGCCAGTGCCGAGCTTATTGGCTGCTTCGGCCTGACCGAACCCAACTCCGGATCCGATCCCTCAAGTATGCAAACCCGCGCCAAGTCCGTTGATGGCGGTTATATCCTGAACGGTTCCAAAATGTGGATCACCAACAGTCCAATTGCCGATGTGTTTGTCGTTTGGGGCAAAAATGACGATGGCATTATCCGCGGCTTTATCCTCGACAAGGAAATGAAGGGCTTAAGCGCGCCCAAGATCGAGGGGAAATTTTCACTTCGCGCCTCAGATACCGGTGAGATTGTCATGGAAGACGTGTTTGTGCCAGAAGAAAATATGCTGCCAAATGTCCAAGGAATGAAGGGGCCGCTAGGCTGTCTTTCCAACGCACGCTACGGTATTGCCTGGGGTGCTCTTGGAGCTGCAGAATTTTGCTGGCACGCCGCACGTCAATATACACTCGACCGCAAACAGTTTGGAAAGCCACTCGCCGCCAATCAACTGATTCAGAAGAAACTTGCAGATATGCAAACGGAGATCACACTTGGCCTTCATGGCTGTTTGCAGGCAGGCAGATTGATGGACAAGAAAATATTATCGCCGGACGCGATTTCACTACTGAAGCGCAACAATTGCGGAAAAGCGCTAGATATAGCCCGCACTGCCCGCGATATGCACGGCGGCAACGGTATTGCAGACGAGTTTCATGTGATCCGCCATGTAATGAATTTGGAAGCGGTCAACACCTATGAAGGTACTCATGATGTACACGCCTTGATCCTTGGGCGTCTTCAAACCGGCATCAATGCTTTCTGATTATGGCGGGGCCACTTTCCCATATTAAAGTTCTTGATTTAAGCCGCGTTCTTGCTGGTCCATGGTCGACGCAAATCCTTGGCGACATGGGGGCCGAAGTGTTAAAAATAGAACGCCCCGGCACCGGTGATGATACCCGCAGCTGGGGGCCGCCCTTTCAAAAAAATCCAGATGGTTCAGATGGTGATGCCGCCTATTTTCACGCGACCAATCGCAACAAGACATCGCTGTTTATTGATATCTCTACAGACGAGGGTCAAGCTGAAATTCGCGAGCTGGCCAAAAGTGCCGATATTCTCGTGGAAAATTATAAGGTTGGTGGGCTTAAAAAATATGGCCTTGAATATGACAGTCTCTATGCTTTAAACCCGCGCCTGATATATTGTTCGATCACAGGGTTTGGCCAGTCCGGACCTTATGCGGAGCGCGCCGGTTATGACTTCATGATCCAGGCCATGGGTGGTATGATGAGCATCACCGGAGAGAGCGATGAAGATGGTGGCGGTCCGCAAAAAGTCGGTGTTGCCATTGCCGACCTGATGACAGGCATGTATGCGACGGTTGGCATCCTTGGCGCCCTTGCCCACCGCGACCACACTGGTGAAGGTCAGTATATTGATCTTGCGCTTCTTGATTGTCAGGTCGCCATGCTCGCTAACCATACATCCAATTATCTACTTAGTGGGGATATACCCAAACGCCACGGCAATGCCCATGTCAGTATCGTCCCTTATCAGAGCTTTAAAACCAGCGATGGTGATATGGTTCTTGCCATCGGTAATGACAGTCAATTTGAACGATTTTCAAAATTGGTAGACCGTGATTGGCATAGTGATGAGCGCTACCATACCAACGCCGGGCGCGTCGAAAACAGAAGATCACTCGTCCCTAAAATCGAGAGCATCATCGAAGGGAAAACCACTATTGAGTGGGTGGGACTTCTGGAACAGTGCAAAGTGCCGTGCGGTCCGGTTAATACCCTCGCAGACATTCTACATGATCCTCACATCAAAGCCCGTGGTACCGTGCGGGAAATAAAGACGGACGATGGTGAGATAATCCCCATCATCGCCAATCCAATTAAATACTCGAAAACCCCGATGGTTTATGACAAAGCGCCACCAAAGCTAAAGTCCTAAAACGTACCTTGCAGGTGGACAGAATATTCTTTTACATAAGTCCAATTTCCGGTTTCAAGCTGAGAAAGATCATTATAACGGATATGATCATTATAGCCTTTCACATCGGTTGTATATTTGAGCGGTGTTATGTGTTCAAGCCTAAGAATCAACTTGAAATCATTCCATATTTTTAGCTCTGCAAAAGCTTCATATAGATCACCATTATCGGTGGTGGCCACTTCATTAATTTCATGACGACCATTTCGGCTTTTGATGGTTCCTTTAAATCCGTAACTTAATCCCAAATCAGTGATGTCATGACGGAAATTAAATTTAAACTCGTGCGCGGCTTTCCATTTAAACGGACGGTGAATACCACTAAACTGATCGACAACATCCGTATCTTCCCACACATGGTTCACACTTAACACGGCTTCAGGAAGACCAACAAACCCCAGACGCAGACTTCCCGTAGTTTTGATACCATAAGCGCGTGCGGACGGTATATTTCCTGACTTTGAAATAGGATCAATATCGGCGCGTGGCAACGGCGCGCCGTTGCCATCAAAGAATTCAGTAAAATCAACAAGCTCAATATAATCGCTAAGATCACGGTAAAAAAGCTCAACCTGAATTGCACCAGCGTCATTGGGCAGACGGTGCTCATAGGCGAGGTTGTAGTTCCATGATTTTTCCGGTACGATTCCGGTGTTTCCGAGGCGCAGCACGTCATTCGACACATCGTAAGTTGCGACAAAGTTTTGAAAATTCAGCTGGCTGACTTTCTTTTCCACCGAAGCCCGCAATTGATCGCGTTCTGAAAAGTCATAGCGAAAATCAATCCGTGGCTTCAAAAACTTGAAATTCGAGGATCTTTGAATATTTCCCCCTGCCAGAGGTACCGTGAGGCTGCTGATTTTTGAAAATTCACCGGTAAGAGAGCTTTGAAGTACCATTTTGGGTGAAATATTATAGGTATGATTGGCAAATATCTCGTAACGGTTTTCCTTTACGGCCACATCATCATTGACGCTGAGAGCATAAGCGCCCATGTCAAAATCTTCATTGGTAAACAGCTTGTCAAAATTATTGATTGCCACTTCACCACCAAACTCAAGAAGCTGACTATCGCCGAGCCCAGTCGTGACGGAACTTCTTAAGATCTTTTCCTGTTTGACCCGATATTGGTTGTTTCTGAAAATAGGGACATTACCAGCGTCAAATACATCTTCGAAAAGGGACCGTTTATCAATCCGATCACGGTTGGCGATAAATAATGTTTTCCAGGTGCCAAGTCCGTCAATTTTTGCGGTATAATCTCCGCCAATTTCCCACTTCTGCGAGGTTTGGTCCTCATTCCAGTTTTGAAATTCACGGGCCGCGCCCACATCTTCGTTAAATCGCGGCTCTCTCTTGGTATATTTACCGGGTTCAAACTGTCCATTTAAACGAAGTTCATCACCGTTTTCCGCGCTATAAGTAAGATTAGCGTTAAATTTTAGTGTCTTATTAATGTTATCGGTTCGCCTTTCAGAGATACCCGTTATCACGTTACCGGGCGTATAAAATGTATCATCGCGATGTTCGATATGTTGTCCCTGCCTAGCCTCAACACCGAGGATGTAATCTATATTTCCCGCTGAACCATTGTGGGAAACCTGAATATCCGGTGAAAAGACATAACCGTCCGAATAACGCCCGCCGACTTTCCAAAATGTGCTTGATGTTGACGCACCCTCATCCATTATGACGTTAACCACTAGGCCTTGACTTTGAACATCAAGATCACCGGACGCGCCGCGGATAATTTCGACCCGCTGGACTTGCGCCGCTGATATTCGCTGAAGCGTGTTATTGATGTTGTTTGATTTACCAGCAAGGCGTTTATTATTGATCAAAATCTGATCCCCGCCGGAGCCAAACCCACGTTCCTGCTGGCCACCACGATCGGTTCCGCCGCCACCGCCACCGCCCTGGCGACTATTGCTATCAAGTATTGTTTGAACACCCGGCACACGCTGAAGCATATCAAGCAGGGTCACAGGGTCATATTTAACGAAATAATCTTTCTCATATGTAACGACAGAAGCATCGTCTACAGCTTCCTGACCATGTGTGGAATGAGATATAATCGCAATGGAACACAGCAAGGCAGCAGCAAGCAGATTTTTATTCATTTTAGAACACCTGATAAGTTTTATAGTGTTACTCTATAACAAATACGTCCTAAAGATGCTAATAAAATGCGCTATACGCTCTCTTTATCATAGTATAGACGCACCACATGTTCCGCTTCTGCAAAAAACAGCCAACGTTCCGCCATCAAACCACCAAGGCAGATCAATGTGATCAATGGCGCAAGTGGCAAGCCAATATAGAGTAAAAGAGCGGGCAGGATAAATCCGCAACCAAGGGCGATCCAACGCATGAGGGCGCGACGTTTGGGACAAAGATCATATCCCATTTCACGCTGAAGATAGTTCTTCTGACTGTGAGCAGGTTCAAACGGGCTGGCTTTGCCAAAATCAGGAAGCCCAAGGGCATCTTCGCGCTTATACTGGCCGCGATGTTTGTCGATATGGACCCACGTCATAATTTTGATCGCCAGCGCAACCAACAATAAAGCGATCACCACCTTGTAATGCTGCCAGCCGCCAATCATAATATACGCGACACCCCCGCTGGCCAGAGCGTAGGCCTGATAGCCAACAATGACCCACTTATTGTGCCAGGCTGGTATGGCTTTAAGCGATGCATAGATCATGCTGGTGGTAAAAATGGTAATAATTGAACCAATAAGACCCAATATGGCCATCGGCTTAATCAAGGCGTCAAAGCCGAGGTTCAAATATATATTGCCGCCAATAAAGATCATAGGACCGTAAGTGAGAATGGACATGATTCCTTCCCGACTTAACCAGGACGTACGCCACTGGCTGAACGCCCGCCACGCCCGTTCAGGGTGCCCCAAATGGGCCGTTGAGGATATCAGGCCCACTGATACTAAAACAAAAGATAGAATAGTGGCAAATACAGACTGGTCGTTTGCCGGAGGGGTGCCCCCTAGAATATTGGCCGTCAGCCAGATAAACAAACCGTAACCCAGTCCGGAAAAAGTAGTGAATATGATAACTGATAATGCTGGATGCATGGCTCTATCCTGTAAAATCCAATTTTGCCCATTTGATCAGAGCATCTTTAACGTTCGATACTTTATGATCCAGTTTCCTGCTTTCATGAAGTTCGCGTTTGCGGGGCGGCAGATATTGATTGACTGGCTTTGTCTCCATTTCGGGGAACAAATCACGGGCATCATTTTCCGCGGCCAATTGCGAAACATTTGAGGCAGGATCCGAAAAATCGCCAAAATGACGCGCACCGGCAGGGCAAGTTGACACGCATGACGGCACACGGCGTTCTTCCGGGATGGTTTCATCATAGATCTTATCGACACAAAGCGTACATTTTTGCATGACGCCGCCAGTGGTGTCATATTCCCGTGCCCCATATGGGCATGCCCAGGAACAAAGCTTACAACCGATACATACATCAGGATTAACCAGCACAATCCCGTCTTCGGAACGCTTTAACGAGGCCCCGGTCGGGCACACGGTAACGCACGGTGCATCTTCGCAGTGAAGGCAGGATTTGGGGAAATACACAGTCCTGTCTGTCTCGCCTTCTTTTTTAAATTCATAGCTGTGAATGCGGTTATACCAAACGCCGCTCGGATCATCACCGTATGGTTTTAAATCCTCCGCAGGGCCAGTGATGCCACTGGTATTCCATTCTTTACAATTGACCGCGCAGGCATGACACCCAACACAAATGTTAAGGTCGATGAGAAGACCAAGTTTCTTATCTGTTTTTTCAGGAAGACAAGTCATTTACACGTCCTCCTTTGCTACGAGTGATCTTTCGGCCTGATCGAATGTTTGCTCTTTATCAAAGCCATAACGAAGCACGTCGGGACGCGGGTGTTTATCATAAAATTTCACCGGTTCAATCATTGGCGAGGTCACATCATCGGATTGATCATCGGCCCGCTCAATTTTAACACGGGTATCAAACCATGCCCCTTGCCCAGTAACCGGATCAGAATTTGACCTAACTTCACCCTCATCGGTTGTCAAATTTTCCGAGATGACGTGATTAAGTAAAAATGCTTTTTGAAACTCCGGTGAATTTTCATCAAGAGCCCATGCACCGCGGCGTTTTCCAATGGCGTTCCATGTCCAAACGGTGCCCGGATTTAAACCGTCCATATATTTGACTTGCACTTTAACCTCACCGTGGGGACTTCTGACCCACACCCAATCAAGATCGGCGATACTCTGATCAGCAGCGGTCTTGCTATTGATGTACAGGAAGTTTTGCGACGTCAGCTGTCTGAGCCACGCATTCTGACCTCCCCAGGAATGATACATATGAGCTGGTCGCTGCGTTAATGCCGACAGTGGATATTCAGCACTGTTTTTATCCACATGTTCCTGAACCGGGTACCAAGTTGGCACCGGATTAAAATATTTCTTGATCCTTGCCCGCGCATGATCTGGCGGTTGATGATCACCATGTCCTTCTGCTGCAAGATGAAATTTTTGCAGCATTTCATTGTAAACATTGAGCACAATAGGCTCCGGCGACCCCATCCAACCCATTTTAGTTGCTGTCTCTAAATATGCTTGATTGGCAAAACGGTTATATTGCTGTGCTTCCTCAAGCTCAAATTCCCAGTAGCAACCATTTTCAATGTACTTATTCAACTGATCCTTGTTGGGTGCACCCTTACCATGGCTCTTGCCATCTTCACCGCGCCATCCAGATAGCGGTCCCACACCCGGTGCCCGTTCATGATTTACTAAATAATCGCTGTAGCCACCTGGATATTGTGGCTTGCCATCATCATCCACCATACCCGGCAGACCAAGTCTTGCGCCAAGATCAAGGACCACATCCTGAAACGGGCGTACATCCCTATCCGGCTCGAGTATCGGCTGGCGAATACTGTCTGCCGCCGCTTCAGCGGTGCCGATCGGTCGATCGAGCATGGAAATCGCATCCCACCGTTCAAGATAAGTCGTGTCCGGAAGGATCAAGTCAGCGTAAGGCACCGTTTCAGAATAAAAGGCGTCAGAATAGATAATATAAGGTATTTTATAATCGCCGGTCTGCGGATCTTGATCGGTCATATATTTGATGGCGTTTTTGACGTTCATTGACGAATTCCAACCCATATTAGCCATGTACATCATGAAGACATCAACCTTATAAGGGTCCCCCGCCCAGGCATTGTGAAGCGACATATGCATCATGCCGTGGATTGCCAAAGGATATTCCCATGAGAAGGCTTTGTCGAGCCGAGTTGGCTCACCGTTTTCGTCCACAGCCAGGTCTTCGGGTCCAGAAGGAAATCCCAGTGGTTCCGCTGTACAGACCTCACCCGGCGGCGCCGCTGCTTTGGCGTTTTTCTTGTGCGGCGGAGTTGGACGCGGAAATGGTGGTTTATATTTAAACGAACCCGGTCCATCAATCGCACCTAAAAGCATCTGTAAAAGATGGATCATACGGCAGGTCTCAAAACCATTCTTGTGGGCAGCGATACCGCGCATGGCATGGAATGATACAGGACGACCAATAACCTGATCATGCTCATTGCCGTAACTGTCAGTCCATTTCTGGTCGATAACAATCTCTTCGCTGAAGGCCACCTCTGCCATTTCAGCGGCAATGCGTTCGATGTCTGTGGCCTCGATACCTGTTTCTTTTTCGACATTGTTAAGATCATATCGATCACCCAGAAATTCCTGCACTATATGCTGGAAAGCGGGAACTGCTCTCGTGCCATCGCCTAGTTCAAATTCGCCGATAAGTGCTGGTTTTGATTTTCCTACGCTAAGCGATGCTATCGCACCTTCGTTAAGATCATAACATAGCGCTTTTCCCGCTCCGTCGCGGGCAAATAACCCATGGTACGGCGAACCGGGATTATCAATTACCAGCCATGGGCTGTTAGTATAGCGGGTTAGAAATTCCCAATCTATTTTTTCAGCTTTTAATAACTCGGCGATTAATGCCCCTACAAATAATCCATCGGTTCCAGGACGGATGCCAAGCCATTCATCGGCAATGGCCGCGTAGCCGGATTGAACAGGATTCACCGAAACATACTTGGTGCCCCTACGGCTTTTAATAGTACCAATGCCTTTTTTGATGGGATTTGAATCGTGATCTTCAGCGACACCAAACATCATAAAATATTTGGTTTGATGCCAGTCCGGCTCACCGAATTCCCAGAACGAACCACCGATTGTATAAAGTCCGGCTGCCGCCATATTAACAGAGCAAAAACCACCATGGGCCGCATAGTTATGCGTGCCAAACTTAGCGGAAAACCAACCGGTCAGCGCCTGACTTTGATCACGACCAGTAAAAAATGCCAGTCTTTTAGGATCCTTTTTACGGACTGTCTGAAGTTTTTCAGTGGCGATATCCATCGCCTCATCCCAGGATATTTCTTCAAACTCACCGCTGCCGCGAGGGCCAACACGTTTCAGCGGCGCTGTAAGTCGTGCGGGTGAATATTGCTGCATTATACCTGCTGAACCCTTGGCGCATAAAACACCACGATTTACCGGATGATCTGGATTGCCTTCAATATATTTAATACGGCCGTCTTTGAGATGGACATTAATGCCACAACGACACGCACACATGTAGCATGTCGTTGTTTTAATGCTTGTTTTATTTTCTGCTGTCATAATTTTTACCGAAATTCCTGGGCCTTGAACCCTCTTCAAAAGACCAGAAGTGCACCCTGTGATTTTTCTTGCCTCAAAACTAACATAAAAAATTTAGTATGTTTTTTTATTTTTCAACTAATACACATCTACTTTAGAATAATAGCCCACAAACCTTTATTTAGAAGAACATAATACTATATTTAGTCAATTATTTAGCAAATATACAATTGAATTGAACGATTAAAGCAAATAATGCATCACATTGATGCCGTTTCCGCTGGGCACCCCTTTGTTGTTATGATATTACATTTCATGTTTTCTATTGACTTTACAGTTTAAATTAAATACTCACTGAACACATAAACCAATTGTTATATATATTTTTGTGTAAAATTAATTAGCGTATAAAAGGAGACCCTGCGTGGTTCTTTCCAAAAAATCGATCATCGTCCTTACTATGGCTACCCTCATGTCAACGACAGCTCTTTCGCAGGAAAGTGAGACAGAAGGCAACTCTTCTACAGTCACTTATCAAGCAGACTATTTTACAGAATTTAAGCCAGTAACGCTTCATGACATGCTACGTAGTGTACCAGGAACTGCTGCTCTCCTCGCTAGGGCTGACGAAGAACTGACAGGACGCCGGGTTCGTGGATTTGGCTCCGCTGGTGACCAAATCTTGATCGACGGAAAAAGAATTGCCGGTAAGACAAACTCACTTGGTCTTCAACTAAAAAGAATTCAGGCAAAATCCGTTAGCCACATTGAGTTGATCCGTGGCACCAAAGCGGGACTTGATGTCCAGTCAGAAGGCCTGATCATCAATGTGGTGATGAAAGAAAATGCCTCAAAATCCAACACGGTCTGGACAGTGGGCGGTGAATATGCTGATGGCGGCAAACTGAATCCATTGGCTAAGGTTACGCACACTGGTGAATTGGAACGCTTGAAATATTCTGTTGGTGTCGATTTTGCGTTAGAGGAAACACGGAGAAGCTTTAACGATACGTTCTTCGATTCTTCAGGTACTCAATATCAAGACAACATGCTCTCCAATATTAGAGACAGAGAGAAAATTTTTATCAACAGCGGTATCGAATATAGTGCAGAAAATGGAGATGTTTTACGCCTGAATGGTCAGCTTGAATTTGATGATCAGGATACCATTGAAATAGATACTCAAGATCATCTAGCCAACAATGGTTCATTTATTTCCGGTGACGCCTATCAGGTTGTCAGAACACAAGCTCACAGGCCATTCCATTGGGAATTTGGTGGCGATTATCAGCACCGATTTGAAAATGCTGGTCTATTAAAGACTCTGTTTGTTATCAACCATGGTAAACATGATTTTGATACAAGCTTTGAGGGCGCTTTAAACGGTGCAACCCTCGCGACAACTGCTAACAATTTGTCTTCCCGGACGCACGGCGAGAAAATTCTTCGCTCATCACTAACAAACACATTTGCCGAAGTTCACACCTTGGAAGTGGGTGCCGAGGTCGCTATTAACGATGTTGGCGTATCAAACTCCACTACAGATGCAACTGGCACTATAATTGCGTCATCACTCAATGATATTGACGTGCAGGAAAAACGTTTAGAAGGATTTGTCAGTCACAACTATGCAATTGCTTCAAATATTTCATTACAAAGTTCATTGAATGTTGAAACTTCCAAAATTACTCAGACGGATAACTTGAATGATGTTCCTGATTTTAGCAGAAATTTCACTTACTTTAAGCCGCGCATGAATCTTCGTTACGATGTTGATGGACAAAATCAAGTTCGAATAACAGCCGAACGTAAAATAAGCCAGCTTGATTTTGGCGCATTCGGAAGCAGCTTCGATGCGGAAGACGGTGAAACTGATGGTGGAAACGGCGAACTTCGCCCTGAAGACCGTCTGGAATTCTCAATAACCTATGAAAATCGCTTCGCCGATGACCAGGGGTCATTATCCGTCAAAGGTTTCTACAATAAAATCCGTGATCATATTGCCAAAATTGGTGTCTATACTGGCCCGGCTCCTACCCCCGATAATATTGACCAATTGGTAACAAAATCTGTTCCCGGCAATATTGGTGACGCCAAGGAATATGGTGTTGAAGTAAACGGGAGCTGGCGTCTGGCGGCCATAAACCTTCCAAACGCGATCATCAGTGGTAAATATATTCTGCGTGAAACTGAAACAACGGACCCGTTCCTGCTTGTGATGCGCCCGATCGAATATAAGCAAAAGCACGAATGGCTGATCACGTTCCAACATGATCTTACGGATCAAGGTACATCCTACGGTTTCAATATTACAAACAAAGGATCGTCGGGACCTAGCGGCGGTTCAGTTGGTTTTAGAACAGATGTAATTGAACAATGGGAGAAAACAATTGAGCCGAAAGCATCCGCCTATGTTGAACAGAAAGTCTTTGGCGATATGAAGCTTCGCTTCGATGTTAAAAACATCTTGAAAGCCAAGACAGGATATGACTTGACGAAATATGCAGGGAATATCTCTCTTGGTGTGGTCAACTATAATGAACTTCGTGCGGCCTCATATGCGCGCGTTTTCAAACTCAGCCTTCAGGGCTCATTCTAATATCTAAATTTTCTTCTTGAGAATTTTAAAGACCGGATCAGAAATAACTGATCCGGTCTTTTTTTGACTCGTCTCAACACTTCACCCATAATGCCCTTCTAATAACAAGGGAGGACCTAACCATGCGTGCTTTTACAGTACTCTTACTTATTTTTTGCACATTTGGGCTCAACGCCTTCGCACATGATACAAATGTCATCACCGTCATTAAATCAGAAACGCTTGAAGAAACCGCACGAAAAGCAGAACGGGAAAAAATTATCGATATCACCGTCAAACATGTTGTCGATGGCAACAGACATGTTGGCATAGGCGTTCTTCACCGACCGGTTATGAAGTCAGAGAACGCAATTGCGGCAATACTTCATCACAACCAAACAGAAGTTTACCGCATCATGGCCGGAGCCGGCACCTTGGCCATCAGCGAAAGCATGACCGATATAAGGCCTCTTGATCCGGAAGGGTTCACCGTAAAGAACCTTACCGGGCCAAGCGATTTTGGGATAATCGCTGATGTAAAACAAAGCCAACATGTAAAAAAGGGTGATATCGTTATCATCCCCGCCGGCATAGCTCATGGTTTCAGCGAAATTACAGAAGCCATCGACTACATGGTGGTAAGGATTGACCCGGACAAACTTGTTGCTCTAAAGTAAAAAAACAAAATTAGGGAGAAGAAATATGCGAATTTTCATCGCACTCGCCGTAGCCTTTTTGCCGTTTGGCACAATTGCATCTGCACAGGACAGTGAACAAATAACCGCCCTCAAGGCCGAAGTGACACAGTCCGTCGAAGACAATCAGAAAATGGTTCAGGAAATTGTTGATAGCCTTTTTAGCTTCTCGGAACTTGGCTTTCAGGAATATGAGACCCAGCATTACATCGGCAACATCCTTGAGGAAAACGGCTTTGATGTCACTAAAGATGTTGCTGGGCTACCTTCTGGATGGTGGGCAACATGGGGAAATGGCGGACCGGTTATCGCCTTGGGAACCGATGTAGACGGCATACCCAAGGCATCGCAAAAGCCTGGCGTCGCCTATAAAGATCCGCTAATCGAAGGCGCCCCTGGTCACGGCGAGGGTCACAATTCAGGCATGGCAGTACTCGTTACTGCCGCACTCGCATTGCAGGACGTGATGGAGCGCGACAATATACCCGGCACCATCGTGATTTGGCCCGGCATAGCTGAAGAGCTTCTGGCGGGCAAAGCATTCTTTACCCGCGAAGGTCTGTTTAATGATGTCGACGCAGTGCTGTTTGTCCACGTGGGAAGCTCACTTGCCGTTTCTTGGGGTAAAGCGCGGGGCACTGGACTTATATCCGTCGAATATACCTTTAAAGGCGAAAGCGCACACAGTGCTGGTGCGCCGTGGCGCGGCAAAAGTGCTCTTGATGCGGTTGAGCTGATGAATGCGGGTTGGAATGCGCGCCGCGAACATCTTCATCCGCTGCAGCGTTCTCACTATATTATTTCTGACGGCGGCGACCAGCCCAACGTGGTGCCGCAAACCGCTTCGGTTTGGTATTATATTCGTGAAATGACCGCAGAAAATATCTTGGAGAATTATGAAAAACTTAATAAAACCGCTGATGGCGCAGCGCTGATGACCGATACTACTGTGTCACACCGTGTGGTCGGTGGCGCTTGGCCCCGGCACTATAACAAACCCATGGCCGAAGCGGTTAATGAGAATATGAACGCTGTCGGTATGCCGGACTGGGACGAAACAGATCAGGTCTTCGCAAAAGCCGTGCAAGCACTGGCAGATACGGAGCAAAAAGGCCTTGATACAGAAGTTGCAGGCGTTCGCGAACCCTCAGAATATCCCGTCAGTGGCGGCTCAGACGATATTGGTGATATTTCGTGGCTCGTGCCGACAATTACGCTGAATTATCCTGCCAACATCGGAAATCTTGGTGGTCACAATTGGCGCAATACTATCGCCATGGCAACACCAGTTGCCCATAAGGGATCAACGATCGGGGCAAAAGTTATTGCAAGAACCATGGTTGATTTATTTATGAAGCCGGAACTGCTTGAAGCATCCCATAAATATTTCAATGATGTTCAACTGGCGGAGACAACCTATGCGCCCTTTATCAGCGCAACGGAAAAACCGGCCATCGAAAAAAATGTCGATATCATGGCAAAGTTCAAGCCGCAACTTAAAGAGCTTTATTATGATGCCAACAAATATGACACTTATCTGGAGCAGCTTGGCATTACTTATCCAACACTGCCTGAATAAGAAACGGAAGGAAGAATTGATCATGCGTATATTGCTTGCACTACTATTGGTATTAGCTCCCATCGGATATTCCGCATCCGCACAGGATGATGCAAAAATAGCTGCCCTTAAGCAGGATGTTAGTAAACTGGTGTCAGCCAATAGCAAGCTATCTCAGGAAATCACCGACAGTCTGTTCAGTTTTTCAGAACTCGGGTTTCAGGAATATGAAACCCAACGATACTTGAGTGAAATATTGGAAGGTAACGACTTCGAGGTCCAAAAAGGTGTCGCAGGACTTCCTTCTGGCTGGTGGGCGACATGGGGATCAGCGCATCCGGTGATCGCCCTGGGTACCGATGTTGACGGCATTCCAAAAGCATCACAAAAACCGGGCGTGGCTTATAAGGACCCGCTCATTGAAGGCGCACCTGGACATGGTGAAGGCCACAATTCCGGTATGGCCCTACAAATTACAGCCGCTCTTGCTTTACAGGACGTGATGAAACGCGACAACATTCCCGGCACCATAGTCATTTGGCCCGGCATAGCCGAAGAGCTCGTGGCCGGCAAAGCGTTTCTCACCCGCGAGGGATTTTTTGAAGGTGTCGATGCCGTGCTTTTCACCCATGTTTCCAGCAAGTCCGAAGTCAATTGGGGTAAAACAGACGGCACTGGACTTATATCCGTTGAATATACCTTCAAAGGGGAAAGTTCCCACAGTGCCGGTGCGCCGTGGCGCGGTAAAAGTGCTCTTGATGCGGTTGAGCTGATGAATGCGGGCTGGAATGCGCGCCGCGAACATCTTCATCCGCTGCAGCGTTCACACTATATTATCTCGGACGGCGGCGACCAACCCAACGTGGTGCCGCAAACCGCTTCGGTCTGGTATTATATTCGTGAAATGACCGCGGAAAATATCTTGGAGAATTATGAAAAACTTAATAAAACTGCTGAGGGTGCGGCGCTTATGACCGACACCACCGTGTCGCACCGTGTGGTTGGTGGTGCATGGCCACGCCATTATAACAGGCCAATTGCCGAAGCAACTCAAGCGAATATCGAAGCAGTCGGCATGCCGGACTGGGACGAGAAAGATCAGATTTTTGCAAAGGCCGTGCAAACACTTGCCGGCAATGAACAAACAGGTCTTTTAACTGAGGTCAGCGAGATCAAAACTCCATCGGAAAATCCTGTCAGCGGCGGGTCGGACGATATTGGTGATATTTCTTGGTTGGTGCCAACCATCACACTTCTCTACCCGGCCAATATAGCCGATCTTGGCGGTCACAACTGGCGCAACACAATCGCCATGGCAACACCAGTTGCCCATAAAGGGGTACAAGTCGGTGCGAAGGTCATGGCGAGGACGATGGTTGATTTATTTATGAAACCGCAGCTTCTTGAAGATGCACATAAATATTTCAATGATGAGCAGCTAAAGGACACAACATACGTCCCCTTTATCAGTGCAACCGAAAAACCGGCCATCGAAAAAAATGTTGATATCATGGCCGAGTTCAAACCGAAGCTCAGAGAATTGTACTATGAACCCAGTAAATATGACACTTATCTGGAACAGCTTGGTATAACCTATCCAACATTACCGGAATAATTCCTCCCCGAACGATTAATCAAGGGCAGCTTATCGGCTGCCCTTTTTTAGTTTCTCGTTGAGGAAATATAGTGCCGTTCCCAGCGCGACAAAGCCAATCAGATATTGCCAGTTTAGTATCTGTGACTGGCTCATGGCAAATATACAAACGCACAGCCCAATGAGCGGGATGATATAACCCCCGGGAATTTTGAGCGCGTTCTTCCGTGTTTCGGGATCAGCATTTTTTCTAACTTTTGGCAGTGCTAGAATACATATTGAATAGGCGATAAGTCGCGCAAGTGTCCCCGCCATAGCCAGATAAACAAAAGTGCCTGAAATCGCGAGTATGAAAACAAACACCGCTTGGAAAATCACAGAATTTGCGGGTGTGCTATATTTCTCGTGGACTTTACCAAACCACATGGGAAGTGATCCATAGTGCGCCATACCGAAGCTAGACCGTGAGGCAAAAATTACAATGCCAGCGACATTGCCAAGGATCGAGAAAATAGCTGTGGTAATGATTATTTTCTCACCAATCGGCCCCATCAAACTGCCGCCAAGTCCGATCAGCGGCGCACTAGCATTGGCAGGAGGGGCGACAGTGACATAAACCAGTTGAAGCAGAAAATAAATAATGGTGACAACGACAAAAACCGAAAGCAACGCACGGGGGATAGTTGTTTTCGGGTTCTTTGTCTCCCCAGCAGAAGCGAGCACACTTTCAAAACCGGTAAAGGCGAAGAATATCAACAGGATCACGGCTTCCGCATCTTCGAGCACAGGAAGTTCGGGCGGTATCATATGTGCGGGCGCCAAATACTGAATTCCCATAATAATCATCAGAAAGATCGGTACGAGTTTTAAAAATGTGAGTATATTAATCGCTTGAATGGCTTTCCTGATACCAAGGATATTGATCACCGTCAGCGCCCCGATCACGATGAAAATCATAATACTACGTGTCACCCATTCATTGGCACCATCCCAAAGAAATGCAGCATAATCAAACAGCAGGTTGATATTGGCCGCAAATGCGGCTACCCGTCCCACATAAAACAGCCAGCCGGTTTGAAACCCGAGCATTGGCCCAAATGCGCTTGATACGTATACCACCGGTCCACCCGTACTACTAAAATAACTGGCAAGCGAAGCAAAGGACCAGACAACCGTTATGATAAGGGCACCAAAAATGAGAAATAGCCACGGACTAAACGCGCCTGCCACTTCAGTGAGGCGGCCGGGAAGCCCAAATATTCCAGCGCCAATAATACCATTTAGCACAAGAAAACCTGCCGCCACCATACCAATATCACGTTTTAGTTTGGCTTGTTCCCCACTGCTGGTTGAATCGCTCATATACCCTCATCATTTTGATTTATTTTATGAAATTTATTAATCACATACAGCACGCTTCCCACGGCTATAAACCCGGCCATATAACCCCACGCTTTAAGTGAAGACTGGCTGGCGGCAAAAATACACACAAGTATCGCTATGCCGGGGATTAAATATCCACCCGGTATTTTAACGGCATTTTCCCGAGTTTTCTTATCGGCTTTTTTGCGTATGCGAGGCAAACCTAAAATACAAATTCCTGTCGCTACCATCCGCGCCAAAGTGCTCGAAACGGCAAGCATCACAAACGTTCCCGATATGGCAGCGAGCGCTGCAAAAATGGCCATAAACATTATACCGTTGGCCGGCGTATTATATTTGGTATGGACCTTACTGAACCATGCTGGCAGGGTGCGGTCTTCGGCAAGCGCAAACGTCATTCGTGGTGCGGCAATAATAATCACCGTCGTGTTGCCCGCTATGGAAATCACCGCCGTAATGGTGATAATAATCCCACCTATTGGACCTAGAAGTTCTCTTCCGAGCGCCACCAGTGGCACTTCACTTCCACCGGGCGGTGATACAGCGACATAAGCAAGTTGTACCGCGAAATATAACGCCGTGATAATCAATACCGTTGAAATCAATGCTCTCGGCAGGTTTTTCTTCGGTTCTTTGGTCTCTCCAGCGGTAATGAGCGCGCCCTCAAATCCCACAAACGCATATAACACCAAAAGAACGACAGCTTCAGTATCATCAATTTTCGGAAGATCATGAGGCAGCAACATTTCTGGTGTCAGATATTGAAATCCAAGTATTATCAGAACCAAAATCGGGATTAGCTTAAAAAATGTCAGGATATTTACGGTTTGTACGGCGCGTCTAATGCCAAAAATATTGATCGTGGCCAGCGTCCCTATGAATATGAATATTATGGCAATCCTGAGGAGTCCGCCCCCAGCCGCATCCCACACATAAGCGAGATAATCAGCCAGCACATTGGTGTTTGCCGCCAAAGCCGCAACGCGTCCGATGTAAAGAAGCCAACCCACTTGAAAACCGAGAACGGGTCCAAAAGCCTCTGATACATAAGCGACCGGTCCACCTGTCTTGGTAAAATAACTTGCCAGTTCCGCGTATGTCCATGCCACCGTGACAATAAGGGCACCAAATATAATTATAAGCCACGGGCTATAATTTCCCGCCTGGTCGGCGAGCCTTCCCGGCAGTCCGAATATGCCGGCGCCGACAACGCCGTTCAGAACCAATACTCCTGCCGCCAACAAGCCAATATCACGTTTTAATTTTGCGTCAGTACCCATATTTTATCTCGATTGTCCAAAAGCCAATGTGATCTCTCCCGGCTTATTCCCCCTTCTGATAATACTTATTCAGAAAATACAGGGCGCTGCCCAGAACAACAAATCCGATCATATACATCCATGATTGTTCGGTTGATTGACTTATTGCAAAAAGACAGACGAAAAATGCAATCCCCGGAACTAAATATCCACCGGGTAGTTTTGTTGCAGCATCACGTGTTTCCTGATCAGCTTTTTTACGAATATTTGGCAATGCAAGCATACATATGGCGTAGGCAATCATACGCGCCAACGTGCTGGCAATGGCCAGATAAACAAACGTACCCGAAATAGCGAGCAAGAAGGCAAGCCCGCCCAGAAACATAATTGAATTTGCTGGTGTGTGATATTTCTCATGTACTTTGCCAAACCACTTGGGAAGCGAGCCTTCTTCTGCCATGGCATAGGTCATACGCGGCGCAGCAATAACAATACTGGTCGCGTTTCCAAGGATGGAAAATATGGCCGTGATAATGATAATTACACCGCCAATCGGGCCCATCAATATTTCGCCCATTTCCACAAGCGGCGTATCACCGCTCCCGTTTGTCACAACATTTGCATAGGTCAGTGCCACAGAAAAATATATGGCCGTAATGACAAGAACACCGCTTATGAGGGCCCGGGGAATTGTTTTTTTCGGGTTTTTGGTTTCCCCCGCCGTTACAAGTGCACCTTCGAAGCCGACAAACGCATAAAGTATAAGTAGCACTAGGCCACTCATATCATCGAAGCTCGGTAGATCAGATGGAAGAACTCCTTCCGGTGTCAAGTGCGGTAGCGCAAGAAGTATAAGAACCAGTACTGGTATGAGCTTAAATAATGTGATGACATTAATCGCTTTCACAGCTTTCTTGACACCCATCACATTAATAGCTGTAAGGCCGCCAATGATGATAAAGAACATGATGCCTCTGGTTGTTTCACCGGACGCCCCGTCCCACAGATAGGCGGCATAATTAAACAATACATTGATATTGGCGGCAATCGCGGATACGCGGCCAATATATAGCAACCAACCCGTCTGAAACCCGATTAGAGGCCCAAATGCGCGGTTGGCGTAGGCGACCGGGCCGCCTGTAGTATTGAAATAGCTGGCTATGGATGCGAAAGTCCAGGCGACCGTCAGAATAAAAGCTCCGAATAAAATGATCAACCAGGGACCGAATATGCCAGCCTGTTCAACCAATTTTCCCGGAAGCCCAAAAATTCCCGCCCCGATTACACCATTTAGAACCAAAAATCCGGCAGCGAGCATACCGATGTCGCGTTTTAATTTTGCATCATTACCCGGTCCGGTTACGTCACTACTCATGAAATTCCCTACTACTATTTTGTGTTTTTATTATTATCCCCTAGGAACCATAGTAAAAAAGCGGCCATAAATATAACAAAAAATAATTTAACTTTAACTTTAGATAGTTATACATAGTATAAGGTTGTCATATATGAAATTGAACGAGAGAACGAATGTCACTAGGTCTGGTCCATAGAAAAGAACTACAAAAAAGACGTGCAAAACGAATTTGGGGTTTGACGCAATTTGTCTTAGCTGTGGGTTTTTGTAGTGGTGTTGGCTACTATGCTTACGAAATCGGATTGTCAGTTTCCCAGGAAGAGGTGCTTATCTGGAAAACCCGTCACGACACCCAGGTCGCTGAAAATGATGAGCTTAAGATTGAACTGGGCAAAGATAAAGCCACCGTTGATCAGCTTTCTCAATTACTTCCTAATGAAGAAATCAGGAGTTTGCTTGGCGTGGTCACACGAAGAGCAAACGAAGGTGTTGATATCAGCCGCATGGAAACGATCCTTGGCGGCATTTCAAAAGATGCCGACTGCTCGGGAGAGACAGATACAAAACGGTTCATCGTCCTGACACCGGTATCAACAGAAGAAGCGTCAACTGCCAGCTTTTACCGCGGACTAATAACCCTTTCCGGCCGCGGTAGTCCGACCCTCAATGACGACGGAAACCCGGAAGCCTGGTTTGATACCACCAAGGAAATCACCGTAAGCTTTATGATGCCGGGTGGCGACCAACAGGAGGTTACCGGCACATTACCGCTATACCACAGTGTTATTACCGGTGGGTCTGAGTACCGCTTCAGCATCACAGCCGGACGCACCAGTTTTGTCGACGCAAGCGTTCAGAAATGTGGCCTATAATCTTTGATCGGGTTCCGCCAGATCATTTGGATTAGCGTCTGCAAGCCAGCCTTTTATGTCTGGATGACCCAGCATCGTCTGACAATATTTCGTTAGCGCGGCGGGTAGCTCAATCTGGTAACTATTGAAGCGAAAAACGACGGGCGCATACATCATGTCAGCTATCGAATATTCGCCAAATAAATACGGTCCGCTATCCGCATATTTTTCACGGCACTCGCTCCAGATTTTGAACACACGTTCGATATCCTTTTTAAGATCACCACTGAGCTCTGGACGTTCGAATATGCTGTGGCACGCCATGGGCATCGCGCTTCGCAACGCCTCAAAACCAGAATGCATTTCAGCAGATACCGAACGCGCATGTGCACGCACCTTCACATTCTTTGGCCAAAATGATTTTTCGGGATAAAGGTCGCTCATATATTCACAGATCGCCAAACTATCCCAGATATAATTATCGCCATGCTTCAATGTCGGAACCTTGCCCGCTGGCGTGAGCCGGTCAAGTTTTTCTCGGTCCAGACGTGGTCTCAGCGATACCACAACTTCTTCAAAATTCACGTTGGCATGCTTTAGGGCCAGATAGCCGCGCAATGACCAAGTAGAGTTATTTTTATTTCCGATAATTAAAGTGAATTCTGACATTATTTTATCCTAACATTTTTCTTCGTCTCCGATTACACTGTAAAAATAACCAAGATGAGAAGGATTACAAGTGTTCAGTCATAACTATTCGGAAGATGTTAAATCTCTTACCTCAGAAAGGCCAAAAGCATCAGTTGCCATACATCTTGTTTGCACTGATACTTTGGAAGAATGGCAAAAAAACTTAGACCACAAGCAACAATTGTGGGTCAAAGTTAACGACTTCAAGGCGAAAAATGGCGAAGTGCTGATTTTCTCAAACGAGGATGGTGGAATAGATAGTGTTGCCGCTGGCACGGGTTCTGAAGTTTATTCTCCGTGGCTATTTTCAAAGATTGCCGTGGCACTTCCTGAGGAGACTTATCATCTGGAAGCAATCCTGGATGATCATGTCGCAGATCTTGCTGCATTTGGCTGGGCGATGGCGCATTATAAATATGATCATTACTTAAAAGAAAAAAATCAGAAATGCGCCATTCTGACGGTGAGCGATAACTGTAACCTTGGCCGTGTAAACAGCTGGGTGAGAGGGTCCAATCTTGCCCGTGATCTGGTTAATACACCGACCTGCGATATGGGACCAAGCGAACTTGCGGGCGTATCTGTACAGTTGGCCAAACAGTTCAAGGCAAAAATTGACATCACCAGCGGCGAAGAGCTTTTGAAAAAGGGCTACAATACCATCCATGCGGTTGGTCGCGCAGCCGAAAAAGAACCGCGTCTTATTGATATTAAGTGGGGAAATGATAAAGCCCCGAAAATAACTCTGGTCGGCAAGGGTGTTTGTTTTGACACAGGCGGGCTTGATATCAAACCCTCAAGTGCCATGCTGACCATGAAAAAAGATATGGGCGGGGCGGCCCATGTTCTAGGTCTTGGGCAAATGATAATGGAAAGCGCTCTTGATATACGCCTGCGAATACTCATTCCCGCCGTTGAAAATAATATTGCCGGTAATGCCTTTCGACCTGGCGATATTATAAAAAGCTATAAGGGCACCACCATCGAAGTTGGCAACACCGACGCTGAGGGAAGACTGGTGCTATGTGACGCACTGGCTCTAGCGAGCGAAGAACAACCGGGACTCATCATGGATTTTGCCACCCTTACTGGTGCGGCACGTGTTGCCCTTGGAACCGACGTTCCACCCTATTTTACCGACGATGACACCCTCAGTGCGGAGCTCCTAAAGGTGTCTAAATGTCAGCACGACCCTCTCTGGCCGCTTCCTCTCTATACACCGTATAAAGAGCTACTAAACAGTACGGTAGCCGATATCAACAATGTCGGAAGTACTGGCTTTGGAGGTGCCATCACCGCCGCTTTATTCCTGAAGGGTTTCGTAGGTAAAAATATCCCGTGGGTTCACTTTGATGTCTACGCTTGGAACGCGAGCGAAAAAGCTGGAAAACCCAAAGGCGGCGAAGCAATGGGAATTAGAACTGCCTTTGAATATTTGGCTGCAAAATACGCCAGTCAATAATCATCCACCACAATTAATAAGTTGCTTATAAGCACAATCCTTGGCAATATCAGCAGCGAATATCGGCAAACAGGTATAAAATGGAATTTAAACTTAGCGGCCATGCTGGACTAAAGTTATGGAAGCAAACATTAACGAATATTGTTTTAAAAAAAGGCCCAGACCTGACCACGCGACAACTTTGTATGTTGCTTATGATCTATCTCGAGCCAAAAAAACATACAGTTCGTGGTCTTGCCGCTGCTATTGGTGTGTCAAAACCAGTTATTACCCGCTGTGTCGACAGCCTGAGTATATTAGGATTAGTAAAAAGAGTCCGTGACGAGAAGGACAGAAGAAATGTTTTTATACAACGCACCGTAAAAGGGGCGGTTTTTCTCACCGATTTTGCAGAGATGATTGAGAAGTCTAACGAAGAAGCAAAAGAGTAACAAATCAGATGAATTTTTATGGGCGGGGGAATGACTGAAATTAAATTGGACAAAAGGCTGAACGCTTACCGCGACGACCTCGCGGATGCTGCACTCGAAGGTCAGGTAGATGCGAAGGAATATGTCACAGCTGATAAATATCAGGTGGCCGTCGGAATGACTGCGCTTTATGGTGTCCCTGATGCGAGCACTCCTATGACCAGCCAGCTTCTTTATGGTGAATATTTTAACGCCTTTGAAATCAGTGGTGAATGGGCTTGGGGCCAATCGCTGAAGGATGGTTACGTCGGTTATTGTTCCGTTGGCGGCCTGACACCGGATCTTCATGAAAACACCCATCATGTGAGTGCCCTCAGCAGCCACATCTATCCTGAGCCAAATCTAAAATCGCCGCCTGTGGATCTCATCCACATGATGTCTGATATTTCCGTGATTGATGAAAGTCAGCAAAATGGGTTTGTACCCCTTTCTGATGGCAACTGGATATACGCGACCCACATTTCAAAAGATTTCGGTACGGATCCGGTTTCAGAGGCGCTCAAATTTCTATACACGCCCTATCTTTGGGGTGGACGGAGCAATTCTGGCATAGATTGTAGCGCTCTTATTCAAATCGCTTATGCCTCTGTGGGAGTGGCGCTGCCGCGTGATACCGATCTTCAGGAAAAGGAATTTGGCATTACCCTCGATGAAGACCAGATTCCTCGTCATGGTGACATCGCCTTTTTCCCCGGCCATGTGGGTATTATGCTTGATGATATGCATTTGCTCCATGCCAATGCCCATCACATGCGGGTCAGTATTGACCCCTTAAGAGAAGTGATTGATGTCGTCAGTTTTCAGACGGACAAGCCACCGCTTAGTTCTATCAAACGCATTTCATTTTCCCTTTAAAAACAAAAAAAGCCGCTGATAAATTCAGCGGCTTTAATCTTTAATCTAAATTGGATTACATTGGTTCAGATGGCGCGGCTTCCATAGCTTCCTCAATAACTTCTTCAACTGCTGCCACAGTAGGAAGCGCTAATGGCGCATCAGAAAGAGAACGAAGATACATAATTACAGACGCACGGTCAGAATCTTTTTTGAGACCAACAAAGACCATTTTATTTCCAGGGATCGCATCCTTTGGCTTGGTCAGATATTTGTTTAGCAGTTCATAATCCCAGTTTCCTTCCTGGGCAAGCATCGCATCCGAATATCCGAACCCTTCCTTTGTTGCAACGTCTTTACCAACGATATCCCAAAGATTTGGACCAATTTTAGCGTTACCACCATTTTCTGTTGTATGACAAGCTGCACATTTTCTAAAGACACTCGCGCCTTTATCCAAGCTCGCTGTTTGCATGAGTTCCGCGATGGTAGGACCTGCCACAGCTGCAACATCAGCGACAGATGCTGAGGCCACAGAAGCTGTATCAATTGGATATGCGTTTGCTTCCAGAGGATCCTGATGGAAAATAACTTCAGTAAGGTTGCTTGCACCAATAGCAAGAAGAAGAAACATTAAGACGCCCATAGCGGCTTTATTGAAATTAGTAGAATTCACGGCAAATCCCCGTAATCATAAAACAGTTAAATTTAAAAGAGTTCGCACATCTGTTAATCAACATCAGAAGCGCCACCCTTCACCATGTCCCTTATGTACATATTTTTTGCGGTCGAGACAAGGCCCATTTAAGCATAAAATCATTAAATATCCTTAATTTGATCAATAAAAGTCTTTCATTGACAGTTTCTGCCGAAATATGAATACTGCCACCGATAATTGGAGAATAATATCAATGGTGCAAAATAACAGCGAAAATCTGGTCTCCTTTCAAGGGGAACTCGGAGCTTATTCAAATCTGGCAGCAAAGCAGCTCTTTCCGGATATGGAAGTGTTGCCCTGCCGCACATTTGAAGATGCGCTCGCTGCGGTTGATGACGGTACCGTAAAATATGCGGTTATTCCCATTGAAAATAGTGTCGCAGGACGCGTCGCCGACATCCATTATTTGATCCCCCACTCCAGCCTTCATATAATTGGCGAACATTTTTTGCGGATTAATCACCATCTTCTGGTGTTACCCGGCACCAAGATAGAAGATTTAAGAGCCGTTCGCAGCCACGAGCAAGCGCTGGGACAGTGTCGCAGAACCATGGATGCGCTCGGCATCAAGCGCGAAGTCTTCGCCGATACCGCCGCTGCCGCTAAACATGTTTCTGAGCTGGGTGACCCGAGTATTGGTGCGGTCGCCTCATCACTTGCCGGGGAGATTTATGGTCTTGAAAGCATCCGCAAAGACATTGAGGATGCCAGTCACAACACCACCCGTTTTGTTGTTTTTTCAAGAAAACCCCTCGACGATCTCCCTAAAGATCAGCCAACTATGACGTCCTTTATTTTTCAGGTGCGCAACACACCTGCGGCACTCTATAAAGTTATGGGCGGATTTGCCACCAACGGCATCAATATGACCAAACTGGAAAGCTACCAGCTTGACGGTGAAATTTGCGCAACACAATTTTATGCTGATATTGAGGCGCACCCTGATGATATCGGTGTAAAACATGCTTTTGATGAGCTTGCGTTTTTTACCAACGAATATAGGATTCTTGGAAGCTACCCCCAGTCGCAATACCGGATTGATAAGCGCGGTTAATTATTTCTGATGTAACCAGTAATCCAGTATATGTCTGGCGATGGCAAGTTTTTCGGGCACTCTGAACTCATCATCACCGCCGGTTTTTAACACCTCCCGGATTTGATCTTTGCTAAACCAGCGCGCATCTTCCAGTTCGTCCCCTTCAATATCAATCTCACCGCCCTGTGCTTCACCTATAGCACCAATCATCAGCGACGACGGAAATGGCCAAGGTTGACTTTTGACATAGTCAACGCGCCCAACTCTAATACCCGCTTCTTCGAAAACTTCGCGGCGTACGGCTTCCTCTATTGTTTCCCCCGGCTCCATAAATCCGGCAAGAGCGGAGTAAGCACCCGTTCTAAAATGAGGACTTCTTCCAAGCAGGCACATATCTTTCCAGGTGATCATCATAATCACAACTGGATCGACACGTGGAAAGTGCTCCTTACCACAAGAGGCGCAATGACGAACATAACCCCCTCGTCTGCTTTCACTTTCCGCACCGCAATTGGCACAAAATTGATGACGGTCGTGCCAGTCAAGCAACATCTTTCCGCGTGCAAGCAGTGATGGAATTTTTGAAAATCCATTCTCTGATGCGTTTCGGGCTGTGGTTCTCAGGTCGACATAATATCCCCCTGATCGCGCCCCATCTGATTGACTACTATTACAGGCAAAATAACTGTTTTCGTCATCTTCGCCCAAGAATATTACCAAATCATCCTGAGCGGTTCCGGATGCAAATATGGGAGCAGTTCCCGCCTCATCCACCATGAGCGCTTCGCCGTCTTTAAAATACAAAAAACGCGCCGATTTCGACTTGCTCTTTTTCTCAAGCTCATCATCATTGCCTCTTATGTGATCGCAAGGATCAAGTGGGAATTCACCAAATATGCAAGAATTTTCAAAATACATTTGGACATCCTTTTTTGAATATGTGGCACAAAAATAATCAAATTGCCAGAGATGAAGTTAATGGCATCAAATTTTATCTTGAAATCGCTTCTAAAAAAGACCATATAGAGCGCGAGAGATTGGCGGACGATTTACCCGCCAATCCGGTCAGGCCCGGAAGGGAGCAGCCGTAACGGGATCATCGGGTCGTTCAATCTCTCACTTTTTACAAAAATTTCAAAATATTTTCACTTCCCCTATAGCAATCCAGCGGCACTAAATTTATAGTCATTCCATGACTGATTCATATGAGCTCAAGGACAATCAATTTAATGTCGGATAATACAGAAAAAGACGACCATTACCGGGTACTGGCGCGAAAATACCGACCCGTGGATTTCGCTGAACTTATCGGCCAAGATGCCATGGTTCGCACATTGTCCAACGCCATCGAAACTGGTAGGCTTGCTCATGCTTTTATCCTGACCGGTGTGCGCGGTATTGGTAAAACCACCACCGCCCGAATCATCGCAAAAGCACTTAACTGTATTGGCAAAGACGGTAAAGGTACCGCGACTATCGAGCCGTGCGGTGAATGTGAAAACTGTATAGCCATAAGCGAAAGCCGCCATGTCGACGTCATGGAAATGGACGCGGCGAGCCGAACTGGCATTGATGATATCCGCGAAATTATTGACGGTGTTAAATATGCGTCAGTTTCTGCACGCTTTAAAATATACATCATCGACGAAGTGCATATGTTATCGCGAAACGCTTTTAATGCACTTCTGAAAACTCTTGAGGAGCCACCTGAACATGTGAAATTTATCTTCGCAACCACCGAAATTCGAAAAGTACCCGTCACCGTTCTAAGCCGCTGCCAACGTTTTGATCTGCGCCGCATTTCCATTGAGGAACTGATGGGGCATTACTCAAAAATTGCCGAAAAAGAGAACTGCGAGATTGAGGAAAGCGCCCTTGGCATGATTGCCCGCGCCGCAGAAGGTTCTGTTCGTGACGGTCTATCTCTGCTTGACCAGGCTTTTGCCCACGGTGCTGGAAAGGTAAGTGAAGAGCAGGTTCGCGATATGCTCGGCCTCGCCGACAGGGCACAAATTTTTGACCTCTACAAGGATATTCTCGAAGGAAAGACCGCCGATGCGTTGGCCAAATTGCGTCACCAGTTCCATCACGGTGCCGACCCAGCAGTTATCATTCAGGACATGCTGGAACTAACCCATTGGCTGACCCGCCTTAAGGTGGTGCCGGATGCCGGAGATGATTTGGTAACCTCCGAAGCTGAAAGAAAGCAGGGACTTGAGATGGCCACTGGCCTTTCCATTCCAGTCCTGACTCGAACGTGGCAGATGTTGCTTAAAGGAACGAGCGAAGTGCGCGTATCGCCCAATCCCATCTCTGCAGCAGAAATGGTTATCGTTCGTCTAACCTATAGCTCCAATCTGCCAACCCCGGAAGATCTCGTAAAGCAGGTTAAAAATAATTCCGCAGCGGCGGCACCCCCTAACGAAAACGGAACAACGTCCGCACCAACAACATCCACCTTAGATAACGGTACGGCCAGTGAAAATACGCCACAAGCATTTAGTGTTATTCAAGGCAGCGGTCAATCCGCGCTTCGTATAAGCGATCCTGCACCGGAGGCCAGTGAAGAATTTATCGCGGCACCGTCAACCTTCGAAGAACTGGTGAAATTATTTGAAAAGCAAGGCGATCCTGACATTGCCTTTCAACTGAATGATAATGTTCATCTGGTTAGTTATGATGTTGGCCGAATTGATATCAGGCCCAATTCACGGGTTCCAAAAAATCTGGCCGGCAGAATGTCCACAGAGCTTAAAAAATGGACCGGCAAAAACTGGGTCATTTCCCTGTCCGCCGAAATTGGCGACAACACCCTTTACGAAAAAGATGTCGCCGAACAACAGGCACTCAAGAATATGATTATGGAAAATGAGTTGATAAAATCCGTATTTATTAGCTTTGAAGGGGCCTCGATTGCAGATATTAGGAAACTTAAAGAAGATTTTTTAATCTCTGTTGATCCAGAGGATATCGAATTTTTGATAAGCTCTGATGAATTCGGCCTAGACGACGACGAATAAGATAAGGAAGACCCTATGAAGAATCTCGGAAAAATGATGAAACAAGCGCAGGAAATGCAGGGCAAGATGGCTCAGATGCAGGAAGAGCTACAAAAATCGGAGCATACTGGCAACTCGGGAGGCGGGCTTGTCAATGTGACGCTGAATGGTAAATTTGAAATGCGCTCACTCAAAATTGATCCAAGTATATTTAGCGGCGATGACGCAGAGATGGTAGAAGACCTGATTGTAGCAGCCTTCAACGATGCCAAACGCAAAGTCGACGAGTTTAATAAAAACGAAATGGCAAAACTCACCGGTGGACTTGATCTGCCTGAAGGAATGAAGCTGCCGTTTTAGAGGTGCCCGGAAGCAATGTATAAATCCCCCGCAAATAATAACGAACTTGATCATCTGATTAGCCTGCTTAGTAAAATACCGGGTCTTGGTCCAAGATCGGCACGGCGGGCGGCGCTGCAACTTATAAAGAAAAAAGACAGTCTGATGAGGCCGCTTAGCAATGCTCTTGCATCTGTAGCGGAAAACGTCCATCCTTGCGTCACCTGCGGCAACCTTGATGTGGAAAATCCATGCCACATTTGTGAAAGCGAAAAGCGGAATAGAACGATCATATGCGTTGTAGAAGATGTTTCGGACCTCTGGGCGCTAGAGCGGGCCGGAACATTCCGCGGACTTTATCATGTCATCGGCGGCACTCTTTCTGCTCTCGACGGTGTCGGCCCTGATGATCTCAATATTAACTCGCTTATTGGCCGCGCCGCTGATCTAAATTTGAAAGAGATCATCATCGCAACCAATGCCACTGTCGACGGCCAGACAACAGCTCACTATATAACAGAACAATTAAAAGCGTTTGACGTTGAAATTTCGCGTCTTGCCCACGGCGTGCCAATTGGTGGTGAACTGGATTATCTTGATGATGGCACATTGACCACTGCGCTTAACTCACGAAGGCCTTTTTAATTATGTCGACACACAAAGGATCATGCCACTGCGGCGCCGTAAGTTTTGAGTTCGAAGCGCCGGACAATATCAAGGTAAGTGAATGTAACTGCAGCATATGTAAAACAAGTGGCTTCGTTCATCTGATTATCGAAAAGGACGATTTCAAGCTACTCACAGGCGAAGATGACATCATCACCTATTCATTTAACACTCACACGGCCAAACACACATTCTGTAAGCTATGTGGCGTTAAATCATTTTATACACCGAGATCTCACCCGGACGGATACAGCATTAACGTAAACTGCCTTGATTTATCGACATTTAAATCGATCAAATATGGCAAGTTTGATGGTGCAAACTGGGAAAAAAATGTTGATAGTTTAAGAGAAAACTTATCCTAAATCGATCTCAGCATTGTGTGTCCTATTAGCTTATTCTTATAAATTCGTAAATATTTGTACATTTCGCACTGGCACTCGTCGTCGTTTGTGGTTAAGCTACCAATAAGTTATTTACTCTGAAGCCTCCCTTTCTAAATCGATAAACGACATGAGGGGTAGGCCGTGGAAATTATTCCGCCGGGTTACGATGGAAACATTTTAGCCTCCCGTATTTGGAAAAGAGAACAAAAAATGCTCGCTGATAAACATAACAGAACCTTCCCCTATTTGAGACTTTCCATCACTGAAGTGTGCAATTTCAGTTGTCAATACTGTCTGCCAGATGGTTACCAGAAAACTGGCAATGAACATTTTCTCCGTCAGGATGAAATTAAAAGACTTGTCGATGCATTTATTGAGCTTGGTGTCTGGAAAATAAGACTAACAGGCGGCGAGCCCACCATCCGTAAAGATTTTACCGAGATCGCCAAAATGATCGGCGAACGGTCGGAAATAGACACCCTCGCCTTTACCACGAACGGCTATAAACTAAAGGAACGCGCGCAAGAATGGTATGACGCAGGACTAAATGCCATCAATATCAGCATTGATAGTCTAAATGCCAAAAAATTCCACGATATTACTGGCCACAATAGGATGCAGGAAATCCGCGACGGCATTGATAAGGCGCTGGAAGTGGGATTTGAAAAGGTGAAAATAAATGTCGTACTTCTTAAGGGTATCAACGATAATGAATTGGATCAATATCTGGAGTATGTGAAGGATACCCCCGTAAGTGTTCGCTATATTGAACTGATGCAAACGGGTGATAATCTGACCTATTTTAATAAGTACCACCAGTCTGCCGATCATGTGAAAGACCAACTTATTGATCGTGGTTGGGTTGAAAATTTGAGAAATCCTGGCGACGGACCAGCTGTAAACTTCACCCATCCCGACTTTGCCGGATCCATTGGTCTTATTGCTCCCTATTCAAAAGATTTTTGCACGGGATGCAACCGTCTTCGCATCACTTCAAGCGGTGATCTTCGGCTTTGCTTGTTTGGAAATGTCGGTATTCCGCTGCGTCAAATGCTGCAAGGTGATGACCAGAAAGAGGAGCTTAAAGCGGCTATTGGCAAACAGCTTAACTATAAAGCTTCCTCGCATTTTCTTGCAACAGGTGATACTGGCATAATGACAAACCTCTCTTCCACAGGAGGATAGGTTGAAAGTAAAGCTGGAACCTCAGAAAACCAGTCTGCGCCTGAACAAAGAAGAATTCCAAACCCTGCGCCAAAAGAACCAATTGCAGGAAGAATTGCTCTTCCCTGGCGGCAAACGATTGAACATCACTGTTCTACTGGAATCGATCCAATTTTTTAGTTTTGAGGGTGATGAAATGCGATTTGGCTTGCCGAATCATATAATTCAGATTTACAAGCCAAGCAAAGTTGGGTTATCTCTTAAATTTCAGCGTGGTAAAGATGAATTCCACACGGTCATTTTTGAGGTTGATATTAAAAAACCGCCTTTGGGTGTCCCCGCTCAATAAAAATTTACAAAAAATTTCTTTTCATTTGCTGTCAAATCGCTATTTTACTGAACTTATACGGATAAGAAACTTTGTTTCTGGGCGAAAAACAAAAATCCGTGATAAAACCATAGAAAATTTGCAAAACACAAATTCATGTTATATGATAATATAACATTTATATTTGGAATTTTATTACTGGCTATTTTATTGTTCTTTACGTTCTGGAAAATATTGAAATAGCAAAATTATTTAGAGCATCTTATTTAAGGGAACAGAATGACTAAGACTGAGAATACAAACGCCACTGGCTCACCAGAAACAGGCATGACAAAGAGATCCTTTTTGCAATCTGTCGGCATGATCGGCGGCACAGCCGCGGTGATGACCGCCATGCAGGGTTGGAATATAGGCTTTGCCTCTGAAATGGACCGCCCACCAAAAATGTCAACCGACGGTAACGGCAAAAAAATTATTATTCTTGGTGCTGGTCTTTCCGGTATGGTGCTGGCCTTTGAAATGGCTAAAAAGGGATACAAGACACAAATTATTGAAGCGCTTGATTATGCTGGTGGTCGCTGTGTCTCTGCCCGTAAGGGTTCTGTTATCGAAGAAATTGGTAGTGATAAGCAGGTATGTAATTTTCAGGAAGGCAACTATGTAAACTACGGTCCGTGGCGTATTCCAGCGGAACATAGATCAACAATATATTACTGCCGCACTCTGGGCGTTCCCCTCGAAGTGATGGTTAACAAATCCAACAAAGCTTACTATTACTATCAGGAAAAAGAAGGACCGTTTAAAGGTGTTCCAGTTCGTCAAGGCGATGCTGACATCGACTTTAAAGGTTACTCAACAGAACTGCTTGCCAAAGTGGCGGATCAGGGTGCGCTTGATACAATTATATCGCAGGAAGATAAAGAGAAACTGCTTGAGCATTTGAGACGCTCTGGCCTGATTGATGCTAAACAGCTGAATTACCGCGCCAACCGTGCACGCGGCCATAGCGTTTACCCAGGTGCTGCAACCAATTTTGGTGAACTTTCTGATCCTTTCTCCATGGCTGATGTATTAAGTATTAGTGGGGCCAGCCGAAATGAAACAGCCGACCATCCCGCCGTCATGTTCCAAGCCGTCGGTGGTATGGATCAGATCGCTCAAGGTCTTAAAAATGCGCTGAGCAGGAAACAAATTCGTTATAATTCCGAAGTCACTGATATTGTTCAGGATGATAATGGCGTGACAGTAACATACAAAGACACAAAATCAGGTAAGGTCCGTACAGAGAAAGCCGATTATGTTGTCTCAACGGCTCCACTCGGTGTGATGCAAAAAATCAACATTAACCTAAGTGAAGAATTTGCAACTGCGCTTAAGGCAACGCGCGGCAACCCAGCCTGTAAAATGGGTGTTGAGATGAACTCCCGCTTCTGGGAGAATGAAGATATGATTTACGGTGGTGCAACTAGCACCGATATACCGGGTCAACGTTTGATCAGTTATCCATCGGGCAACATGTTCGGTCATGCCCACGGCGATACAGGCGTTCTTCTGGGCTACTACCCAATTGGCGGGGCATCTGTCCCTGTGAGCAATATGACCATGGCAGAACGCATTGAATTTGCAATTGCTGCTGGTGAAAAAATTCACCCAGGAAAATATAGGCAGCACTTCACTGGTGAGGCAATGTCTGTTGCCTGGCACAAAATGAAATATGCACTTGCTGGTTGGGAAAACTGGTCTCGCCGTGGACGCACCCGTTCGTTCCCGGTTATGCAAGAAGGTGATAGACGCATCTTTGTATCTGGTAATATCGCTTCTCCTGCCCTTGGTGGCTGGATGGCAGGAGCCATCGAAGGGGCTTGGTCAACGATGGAAGTTATTGACAAGCGCGTCGCGAAGCAAGCATAACTACTGGTAACACGAGGACATAATATCGTCACAAACTTCTAAAATAATTCAAATTGTGTGGCGATAAAATAAAACAAGATAGTGGGTCAAAAATGAAAAATTACTTCAAAATTTTATTTGCCATCATTGGCGTTACAACGTTAACAGCCGCAGCCTCCGCGCAGGATCATTCCGCAGAGGGTGCAGAGATTTATGTTGATTATTGTGAAGCATGTCACCAAGTTGACGGCGAAGGTTATGAGGATATTTATCCGGCCCTAAAAGATAATGCATTTGTTCTTGGTGATCAGGAAGAGCTGATTTATCTGTTGCTCGAAGGTCGTGCTGGAATGCCGACGTTCATCGCAGATCTTGAAGTCGAGCAACTCACAACCATCATAAATTACATCCGTAACAGTTGGGGCAATGCTGGTGGCGAAATTTCTCAGGACGCAATGGACGAAGCCTATGAATTTATCGCCGAAGAAGACGACGGCTTTGGCCCCGGCAACTAATCATATTTGATAGCAACGGTTTTCAGCCGGAAATCGTTGCGAAAATAAAATAATCCTATAAATTAACTATCAATAGCATTCAGCGAATGCTGAGAAATCAATTCCAATGGAGAAGTTAATGTCAAAAATACTTAAAATTATTGTCGCATTTGCTATCAGTGGCGCCGCAGCACTCACAGCCAACGCACAAATGATCGAAAGAACCAGTAAAGGGTTTCTTGATCCGGGAATTACAATTCCAGCTGGAGCTGAAACCTATTATATGAGTGGTAAAGGAAATCATGCATGGGGCGAAGGCTGCATGACACGTGATGAGCGTGCTGCAAAAGGTGACGAATGCAAACCGGGTGATATGTATGAACAAGGAAAAGCCGTTTTTGCTGCTTTCAAAACTCAACTTGAAGAAGCTGGTTGGTCACTTAGCGATGTTGTAATGCTTCGCATTTATGGTGTGCCAGGCGAAGATGGCAAAGTTGACTCTGCTGCTTTCAATAAAGCGTACTTTGAATATTTCGGAGAAAAATCAACAAGTGGCAATACAAATCTACCGTCACGTACATTTGTGGGAATCCACTCTCTTGTGGTGCCAGGATGGTTAGTTGAGGTGGAAGCCCGCGCCATTCGCATGCCTAATAAATAAATTCCAAAGGAAAAAATAATGTCTAAAATCTTTAAAATCGCAGTTGCTGCTTTTGCTGCAATGACTATAGCTGCTAACGCACAAAGCGTTATCAAGCGTAACGACGAAGGTACTAATTTCTATTCAACAATCGAAGTGCCAGCGCATGCTGACCAACTTTTCGTATCAGGCAAAGGACCGCGTCCAGTAAACCCAGATGCACCGCGTGCTGAACGCACATATGGTGACACTGCGACACAAGCGCGCAGTACATTTAACAGCATTAAAGCTGCCGTTGAAAAAGCAGGTTGGAGCATGAGCGACATTGTTATGGTTCGCGTGTATCTGGTTGCAGATCCAGAAATGGGTAAAATGGACTTTTCAGGTTTCAACTCTGCATATCAAGAATTCTTCGGAACAGAAGAAAATCCAAATAAACCAGTTCGGGCTGTTGTGGAAATTTCAGGTCTTGCAGTTCCTGGCTGGCTCGTTGAGATTGACGTCCGCGCTGCAAGAATGCCAGCTGCTAACTAATAATCTGATTTAAATATCTTATTGCAAATGAAAAAGGCGCTGAACTTAATCAGCGCCTTTTTTTATGGGTTAAGCCACTCGAAAAACTCAACCGTGTAGCCGCCGGGATCACGGATCAGAAATGCCCTGATCGGTGCGGACTGGTTGTCATAAATCTCTTTTTCGATCTTGATGTTTTTTGCATTGAGGATCGCGCTGTACCAGTCATCGACCGATTTTGAAACGATGCTGATCATCACCGCGCTGTCTTTATTGGGTTTATGAAAACCGCCGTCGCTTTCCCTAACCACGCCGACAAAGGCACCTTCGTTTAATTTATATATCTTCACCCAGGCGTCATTATAGGTGGTTTCAAGCTGAAGATCGGTGCCGTAAAACTGCACCGCCTTGTCAAAATCATCAGCGCTATAATACAGCATGGTAATTTGTTCATCAATTGTTGGAAGTTCCATGGTTCCCTTAAGGCTCCTGTCTGTTTGTCCTTTGTCCATTTGCACCGGAAGCGGCGTACAGTCAAGCCCGCCGATATTTTCGCCGCTGGTGTTAAAATCAAGAAATGATGTGGCGGCGTAGGTGGCGATGGTCGGAACATTGCCTACATAATTGGTATCCATAACCGCATGTTCGACACTGACCTGATAGACTTCGCCAGGATTAAACAGATCTTTGCTGATGGTCACATCACTATCAGCGTAGGTCAGATGGGCACCGCCGCCGAAGGGGACACCGCTATGGGATATTTTTTCGCCTTTGCAATTTCCAACCACCGCAAAAACAAGATCATCGACAAAGCCGTTTTCATCGGCTGCGCCCTCGTTAAATGGTGTCCAGGAGATGTTGAGATCCTTGTCCGGATCAATGGCGTTTGAAGCGACTTTCATGCCGTTCTGCATCAGGGTGATAATCGGTGACGCGGGGATGCGGGTTTTGCCGTCGTCCTTGTTGGAAAGCACCACTGGAATGCGCAACATTTTCCCATTTTTCTCTTTATATTCAAATAGATACTCGCCATTTGGATAAAGCGCGTCTAGGTCTTGTTCGTTGTTATAACGGCCACCGTGAGTTTCGAGTGTGCTGGGATGATCGGCAAATTTCATGGTGCCTATGGCCGCATTGCTTAAGGTTCCGTTGGTGACATGCCCGCCGTCTTTAACAAAAATTTCAGCAAAAAAATGATAGTTGATCATATCCTGATCGGTGGAGTTTCTGTCCTGTCGGTAATTGACCGTTTTTCCCACCACCAAAAACTGTGTATCTTCGCTATTTACGTCCGCGTCCTGCGCGCAGGCGGTCAAGGTAAGCGCCGGCAAAATAAAAAGCGCAACAAGCCAGTTTCTGATCATTATTTATTCCCTTAATTTTATTTTATGGTTATGCTCTGCACCATATCGTAATATTGACCTTTACCCAATAAAAATGAAGCCGAAATGGTGCCGCAAATGACAAAAACAACCAAAGAAATGGTGGACGCCGCCAATGAGAAAATAGAAACCATCGATGTGGGTCAGGCGAAACTGGCGCTTGATGATCCCAACACGACGTTTGTTGACCTTCGTGATGTGCGCGAAATTGGCGCGGAAGGCATGATCCCCGGCGCCTTTCATATGCCGCGCGGCATGACCGAGTTCTGGGTCGATAAACAAAGCCCCTATTATAAAAAGATCTTCGATAAAGATCATAAATTTGTCTTTTACTGCAATAAGGGCTGGCGTAGCGCCCTTGCCACCAAAGCAGCGCAGGATGTGGGACTTAAAAACCTTTGTCATGTGGACGGCGGCTATACGGCGTGGCTTGAGCAAGGCGGCGTCACCGCCGAAAAACCACGCGGTAAATCCCCGGCAGAGAAAGAAGGCATTTTTGATCTGCTGCCCTTCGTCGTTAACCCGGATAATATCGCCCGCTTTGAAGACGGCAAAGTGCGCATCGGCGACCGGCGGAAATATCCGTTTTCAAAAGAATTTGTCACCTGCGACAGCGTCGGCGACGTCGCCCAAGCGATCAAAGACATGGTCACACAAGGAAGCGGCCCGTGGATGGCGGCGGTCAATGCCTTGCGCATGGTCGCAAATGACGGCCCGGACGCCTTAAAAGCAGCGCGGGACACGTTAGTTGCCACAAGACCAACCAACACGGCAATGGCACTGCGACTTGATGAGGTGCTGGACGTGGCGCGCGCGGCAGAGGATCAGGGCTTAAGCGTTGATCAGGCCATCGCCAATAAAATTGACGCCATCAAAAACACCATTTATGACAATTACGCCATTCGCGCCCGGGCCATGGCCGACCTTATCGATGACGGCGACGGTATACTGACCATGTGCTTTGGTGAGGCCGGTTTTTTGCTGAGCCTTGCACTGGCGAAACGCGACGGTAAAAATATCACCGCCTACGCCCCGGAAACCAGACCGTATTTGCAAGGTGCCAAACTAACGGCACCGTCCATTGATGAACTGGGCATTGATGTTAATCTGATCACCGATAATATGCCGGCCCATATTATGCGTGAAGGCAATATCCAAAAATACATCACCGCCGCCGATTTAATCACCGTCGACGGCCATGTGTGCAATAAAATTGGCACATACCAAAATGCCATCACCGCCCACGCCCACGATATCCCCTATTTCGCATTTGCATGGGGACGGGACGAGGCCAAACAAACACGCAGCGACGTGGTGATCGAAGAACGCGACCCCGCCGAAATAAGACAAGCGCTCGGCACCCCGACCACGACGGATAACATTGGCGCGCGGTACCCCACGTTTGATATCACACCGCCAAAATATGTGTCCGGTGTGGTCACGGTCCATGGGGTGCTTAGCCCCTATACCCTTAAAAATTATAAAAGCTGGTAGGAGCGGTTATGAGCGTAGCAATATTAGGCGGCACGGGCATATATGACCTTCCCGGAATTGACGTTGAGGAAACATTCCTGCACAACCACTACGGCGAGGCTGTGGCCTATGTCGGTGAGGGCGATTATGAGGATGTGGTCTTCATGACCCGCCACGGCATCAAACACAACACCCCGCCCCATAAAGTCAATTACCGCGCCAACATCCGCGCGCTGAAAGATTTAGGCGTCACCCGGATTATGGCCACCTACGCCGTTGGCGCCATCACCACGGGTTATCCTGTGCTTGAGCTGGCGGTGCTGCGTGATTTTCTTGATTTTACCTCTGGTCGCGATTTTAGCTTTTTTGATACCATCGAACGTGGCATCGGCCATGTGGAAATGAGCAAGCCATTTTGTCCGACCCTGTCCGCAAAAACAATGGAACTGGGCCCAAAGCATAACATTGGCGTTTATGACGGCGCCACATATGTGGCGACAAACGGCCCGCGCTTTGAAAGCCCGGCCGAAATAAAAATGTATCAAATGCTTGGCGGTGACGTGGTTGGCATGACGGCCTGCCCGGAAATATACCTGGCCGCAGAGCTGGGTATGAGCTTCGGTGCCGTTGCCCTTCCCATTAACCTTGCGGCGGGACTTGAAGAAAACATCACCATCGCCACCGGCAATATCGACGAAGTGCGCGAAAATATGGTGCGCTTGATGCTTGATGTGCTGCGTTCGACCACCGACGCGGAATGCCCGGCACCGGTATTGCTGTAGCAAGCATAAATAAAAGATAGATATAAACATATATAGATGTAAAAACAGATATACGAATGCATTTAAGGATAAAGAGTAATGAGCAAGATAATTGATAAAAACGCCGGAATGGGCACCATCGTCAACCATGTTGGTGAAGGCGGCCATGATAAACATGCGCATTTGATGCCGATTTACCAAACCTCAACCTTTGGCTTTGATACGGTTGATGATGCCGCCGATGTGTTTGCTGGCCGGGTCAAGGGGTATGCGTATACCCGCACCCATAACCCCAACATGGATCATCTGGCAAATAAAATTGCTTATATGGAAGGTATCGACCTGATCAAAGCAAACCCGGATAAGCAGCCATCAGACCTTGTCATGGGGAAAGTGACGTCATCAGGCATGGGTGCGACCTCGGCGGCGGTGTTCGCCGCTGTTGGCGCAGGCGATAAAGTGATCGTGCAAATGGGCCTTTACGGCAACACCCATAAATTTTTCACCCAGCTCGCCCCGCGCCTTGGCATTGACGTGATGTGGGTTTCCGACTGTAGCCCGGCCGGGCTTGAGACCGCCATCAACGCCCACCGGGACGCCAAACTGGTGTTTGTCGAAACGCCGTCCAATCCGAACCTTGAAGTGATTGACCTTGTGCATCTGGCCAAGGTTGCCCACGAACATGATATGTGGGTGATGGTTGATAACACCTTTGCCACCCCGTATCACCAACGGCCATTAACCCTTGGCTGTGATGTGGTGGTCCATTCAACATCCAAATATATTTCCGGCCACGGCCAAGTGATCGGCGGCGCCATTGTCAGCACGCATCTGGATTATATGCATCCGGGCGGTCAGGGTGTCGGACTTACGTATAAAATGCTTGGTGTTGCCCCCAGCCCCAAAGATACATGGCTGATCAACACAGGGCTTAAGACGTTTGAAATTCGCATGCAGCGGCACGCCAAAAACGCCATGGCGGTTGCCGAGTGGCTTGATGCTAATGACAAGGTCAAACATGTTTATTATCCGGGATTAAAGAATAACCCGTATCATGATCTTGCCACGCGTCAGATGATCAACGGTTACGGCGGCATGCTTAGTTTTGAGCTGATCGACGGTGAGAATGGCGGCGCCGAAAATGGCAAAGCCTTCGCCAACGCGGTAGAGATCCCGACATTGGCGGTTAGCCTTGGCAACGTAGACAGCCTGATCCAGCATCCGGCCAGCATGACGCATAGTGCGACGCCAGCAGAGGAACGGGCGAAGGCGGGGATTACGGATAGTATTATCCGGCTGTCTGTGGGGATTGAGAATATTGAGGATTTGATTGCGGATATGGAGCGGGCTATGGAGAATGTTGGGTAGAGGGAGGAGGATAAGTACTTAAAATAGCTCTATAGAATCAAACATTAACCTTATCCAATATTAGCTTTTCTGCATATATTATCCCCTTGGGAGAAATAATACATTCACCATTGTTTTTATATTCTATCAATCTGTTTTTATGAAGTTCTTCCAGTGCCTTAGTAAAATACGTTTTATTACTGTATTCAATGATTTCTTTTATTCTCACATCATTTTTTTCTTCAGTAGAATATAATACAAATATAATTTTCTCTTTGAGAATTAAACCTTCTACAAGTATTCTGGTAATATCATCCTCTTCCCAAATACCTTCAATGTTGCGCTCAACTATATGATCAACCATTTTAGAAGTTTCTTCAGCAGGATACGTAGAATTTAATCTTATCAACTCTCCTAATATCCATTTTGCGGATGATAAAATGAGTGTAGCATCCAAATGACTAGGGCTGATTTGAGAAAGATGGCCCACTCCTCTCTTATTTCTAATACCGTAGATTGCCAACAACACCCTAGGTAAATGTATTCGGTACGAATCATCTCCTTTTGCCTGTAAATAATTATTCATAGTTGTATCGTTAAATACAGGTAAATTTTTACCTATAGGGGTGTATTTCCCAAACAATTTGTATTCTAAAAACCTTCGCACAGCTTCCACAAAATGGCCCGCATCCAACTCACTTGTTTTCCACGATTTAAGAAAATAACTTTTTTCAACCTCTTTAAATGTCCCAATTATTGTATTCGCAATTATTCCATCCGAAGATTTCTTTAATATGTCTCTAAATTTATTCTCCATTAATTTCTTCTAACAAGGATGTAGCCTGATCAATTCCAGGAACTGTTAGTTTACAGGTTTTCGAATTTGATCCTTTTTCACCTTTCAAAATAATAAACTCTTTGACATTCTTGATGCTAGAAGCAAAATTGTTAGCATCTAAACAACCTTGTTCTTGGCATTGTTCACGGATATCTTGGACTGGCACCTCATCTACCCCTAAAGTTCTCATTGCCATTAAATAAGCTAATGCCGTATTTACACTCTTTTTCGCATTATTATTTCCTGGCATTTTCTTTATTATTTTAACCTCGTTCTCCTCTATATGAAAAATATTCGGGTAGTTTTTACAATTCTCCTTCTTAACCGAATCTGTATTTTCATTCGGTTTAAGCGTAAGTGTATTTTCTTCAATAGATTTAGTATCCATCAGTCCTTTTAAGATTATATCTCTAAAATTTTCTATCTGTTGGGAAACAAATAATTCTGATCCTGAAATTTCGAATACACCTTCAGAAATTGAGAGATGCAACTTTGCTTCACTATTCGACATATTATTATCCTTTAATCTGTTTTATCATTTTCTATTGGGTCGTTGAGTTAACGCTGAACCCGCTGCTGATTTGGCTTTTTTACCGGCACTTTTACTGCTCAGAGTTTTCGATGCAGAGCTAGCTGCCCCTTTACTGGTGACCTTAGAGGTATTTCTTTGAGCCATAGCCGAGCCTGCTGCCGATTGTAAGCGGCGGTGACAAACTAGTCCACTGAAGCGGCGATA
>TARA_R110002096_G_scaffold147007_7_pt1 | contig 58090 bp, 57 predicted proteins | sample TARA_R110002096 | Tara Oceans TARA_R110002096 (sample SAMEA4397295) | marine metagenome | biome: Polar Biome; feature: [DCM] deep chlorophyll maximum layer (ENVO:01000326); material: water (ENVO:00002006), including particulate matter (ENVO:01000060) such as... | depth 35 m
CAATCAGATATTTGCGGCTGCCCCATTCGCCATAGGGTCCAGGCCACATCAGATAGCCGGCCTTGGAGGAAATGATCAGTTCATCGCGCAGGCCGTGAAAATCATCTTTCAGAATTTCACCAAATGCGGTTTCAGCCGATCCGGGGGGCGGACCGTAATTATTGGCCAGATCAAAATGGGTAATGCCGCTGTCGAGCGCCTGACGGCAGATAGCCTGCTTGGTCGCGTGTGGCGTGTCATCGCCGAAATTGTGCCACAGACCCAGCGACAGCGCTGAAATTTTCAAACCGCTGTTGCCGACACGGTTGTAACGCATTTTTTCGTAGCGGTTTTCGTTGGGATGCCAGTTCATAATTATCTGTCCTGTTTCAAAAGTGCCTGGGCTTCTTCAATGCCCAGGGCAGCTGGTCTGCTGCAGGTTGTGGTCATGGCGACAAATTCGCCGGTTTCGCCGGATTTGAGAATCGAGGTCATCACATCGACCGCATGCAGCGCCCGCTCCAGCGAACAGCGATGATCCCTGCCGTGCAGAATGGCAACGGCCATATCAGCCAGTCCGGCTGCCCGGTAATTGGCACTGGCTTTGGCATCGTGTTCCTGATTAGGCTTGCCGAAAGGATGGTCCCACGGTTGCAGCGGCTCAACTTCAGAAAAATTATTTCCGCCAGCCATCACCGTGCCGCCGAAGAAATTCGGATCGGGCACATAGAGCGAGCCGCCGGTGCCGTATAATTCCATATCAAAATGGCGGTGTGCCCAAACATCCCAGCTGGACAGCATGGTGATTGTCGCGCCTTGCTCAAACTCCAGAAGCGCATGAACATTGGTCGGAGTGGTGACCGGAACGGTTTCCCCGGCCCGTGGCTGGCTGGAAATCGTCCGGGTTTTGGAAGCCATGGAGGTCAGCGCGGCGACGCGTTTCACCGGACCGATCAGATTGATCAGATTGGCAAGATAATAAGGTCCCAGATCGAGCACCGGACCAGCGCCCGGCTGGAAAAAGAAATCCGGATTGGGGTGCCAATGTTCCATACCGCGGCTGAGGACAATCGCGGTCCCTGACGTAATCGTTCCCACTGCGCCGCTGTCAATATGGGCGCGGGCCTGCTGGTGTGCCCCGCCCAGAAACGTATCCGGGGCCGAGCCGACTTTCAGGCCCTTCTCTGCCGCGATATCCTGCAGCATCCTGCCTTCCTGGAGGCTGAGCACCACCGGTTTTTCCGAATAGGCGTGCTTGCCTGCTTCCAGTATTTGCCTGGTAATACGGTAGTGGGCATCGGGGATCGTCAGATTGACGATCAGATCAATGTCGTCGGCCTGCAGCAGCGCTTCGATGGGTTCGGCGCGCAGGCCATATTCAGCCGCCCTCGCTTCGGCCGCCGCCCTGTTGATATCCGCGCAGGCCCGAATTTCGATGCTTTTGAAAAGCGGCGCCAGCGAAAAATAGGTTGTGGAAATATTTCCACAGCCGATGACCCCAACACCCAATACGCTCATTTTCGGACCTTTCAGAATTTCCTGGCAGCTTTAAGCGAACGCTCGGCAAATCGCTTGTCGTCGCTGGGATTATCATGTTCCATGATGAAATGGGCGACTGATTTTCCGCGCAAGGCTTTCATGATGCCAGGCCAGTCCATAATGCCCTCACCGACATCCGCCCAGCCATCCTCGTCAGTATTTTGTCCCTCAGCCGCTATGTCTTTGACATGGACTGCCGCAATCCGATCGCCATGCTTTTCAATCCAGTCCAGCGGGTCGCTACCGCCGCGTACAATCCAGGCAATATCCGCTTCCCATATCAGCGATGGCGCGACTTCAAGAATCAGATCCAGCGGAATTTCCCCGGTGGACACGGGCTGGAATTCAAAATCATGATTATGCCAGCCAAAGCCAAGGCTCGCCTTGCGCAAGGGCGCGCCGGCCGCATCCAGTCGTTCGCCGAATTGGCGCCAGCCAACAGCCGTTGTGGGACGGTCATCCGGCAGCAAAAACGGCACGAAAACCGTTTTGATGCCGACGGCCTTGGCAATTTTCAGCACCCGGTCCGGTTGATTTTCGACCATATCAATATCCATATGGGCCGTTGGCATTTTCAGGGCGCTGTCTTTCAGATCGGCAACCAGACTGTCAACAGCCGAACGATCCGCAAACAGCGCGCCATAGCCTTCCACGCCGCTGTAGCCAAGACGAGCCAGCATGGTCAGCGTGTCGCTCAAATTCGCGGCATCGCGGGAGCTGTACAACTGATATGAAAAATCGCTCATGTCGTGTTCTCCATGAATTGCCGTCGCTCTACTTCGAAATCGAGCTCTGTGCGTGCTCGACTATCGGTTTGCGCTCACGCTTGCCATCCGGAATGCAGCAAACAGCAACGCTGCGCCAGCGGTCTTGTTGACCGTGCCGATCACCCAGCGCTTTAATCCGCCACGGGTGAGAAAATCACCCAGAAAGGCGTAACAAGAATAAGCTATCAGGTCGATGACCAGTGTAGTAGCGCCCATAATCAGAATTTGCAGCAGTATCGGGGCATTCGCATCAATAAACTGAGGCAGGATCGCCGAGAAATACAGCAGCGCCTTGGGATTTGCAAACTCGATGATGAAGCCCTGGCTGAAGAGCCTGCGTGTGCTTGATGGGCGCTAGTCGCGTCTGCCATGCGGTTCTCAAGACATGTCCTGACCGCCTCGTTCAATGAGTAATCACAAAAGATTGGCCGGACATTCCTCTGCCGCTTGGATAGGCACTGCAACTCTGGTGGCCAGAGAATTGACATACCTTGCTGTTTCCACGTCTGACTATTTCGACGCTGGCACCGCGCCTTCGAACAGCGCGGCAGCTTGTTTGATCTCGCGCTGCATATGCTCGCTGAACATTGTCACGCGTTTGGTGTTGCGCAGATCACGGTGATACAACAGCCACAGCCCCAGTTCATGTTGCTTTTCAGGTTGGCGAAATCGTGCCAGCTGGGGGTTGCTGTCGCCCAGAAAGCAGGGCAGAAAACCAACACCCAGCCCTTCTTTCAGTGCCCCAAGTGTCAGTGAGGTTTCGTCGACATAGAATTCATGCTCAGCTTGCGGCCAGGCCTGTCTGGTCCAGGTTCTGTGATATTCACAGCAATCAACGCCAATCCATTTTTCCGCCGCCTGCCCTGATTTGACTGCTGCACAATATTCGCGCGACCCATAGACGGCCGAAGCAACGGTTGTCAGGCGCGTGCCGATCAAGGTTTCCATCGGTTCGTTGGTCTGCCGGATCGCAACATCGGCCTCGCGCTCTGACAGGCGCACGGAATCATTGGTGACCTGAACGCTCAGTTCGATCCTTGGATATTTGGCGCTGAACCGCGCAAAATACGGCATCAGCACTGTCGACGCCATATTGGCAATTGCCGTGACCCGCAGTTCGCCCGCGACGTCTTCGTCCTGACCGCCGAATGCCCCTTCAAAAGACAACAGCTCGTTCTCGATCCGGCTGGCGGATCGCTTCAATTCTTCTCCGGCCGGGGTCAGGATATAGCCGGACGCTTTGCGTTCGACCAAAGGCGTCGCCAGTTTTTGTTCTAACGCGCGAATACGGCGCGAAACGGTGGAATGCTGCACGCCCAACCGCTTGGCCGCACTGCTGATAGAACCCTCACGGGCTACGGTCAGAAATATGCGTGCGTCATCCCAGTGCATCCGGTTCCCCCGCCCTGTGCATTTTTGCAAAACGATTGTCGATTTTTCTCTAATTTCCAAAAGCGTGATCCGGTGCGACCATTTTGGCAAGGGAAAAAGGTCTGGCTCTGCACACCGGCAGACGAAATCCAGCTTCTGCGCGACCCATCTCCGCGCATTGTCCGTGCAGACATACAGGCATCCGAGACGCCATGATGGGAACCGGAAATGAATTGAGGGAGAACACGATGTCTGTCGAACACATCCAGAATTCAGTTAAAGATGTCATCGCCTATTTGAATGAAAACCCGAAAGACGCGCTGAGCAACGACCCTGCGGTCACTGCTGTCATGGAAGATGGCCTGCGGTGCCGGGCCACTGGAGAGGGCGGTGAAACGATCGTAACCGACATGCCCCAGGCCATCGGAGGCGGCGGTTCGGCGCCCTCACCTGGCTGGCTGTCACGCGCAGCCCTGGCAACCTGTGACGCCACCAGAATAGCGTTGCACGCAGCACAGTTGGGGATAAAGCTGGACACGCTTGAGGTCACGACCGACAGCGTTTCCGACGACCGCGGCTTGCTTGGACTGGACAAATCGGTTCCTGCCGGTCCTCTGAGCTTTCGAACCCGCGTTACGATTGGTGCTGCGGGAGTGGACGAAAAAACCCTGCGCGAGATTGTTGATTTCGCGGTGGCCCACTCCCCGGTCGCTGACGGCTGTCGCCGCGAAACGCCTTCAAAGCTGGAAATCACGATTGCCTGACTGCTCCTTATCAAAGAGTAATTTTTTAAGGACTGCACCATCTTTGCCGTGATCTTTGCCATGATCAAACTGTTGATAATCCGCGCGGCTTTCAATGCAGGTAACGGGCCCGCGCATCTTTGCAAAAAAATGCGAAAGCTGAAACTCAACTCAAATCTGGGAGACATCGAAAATGACAACTTCTCTCTACGCCCGCCTCGGCGGTTATGACGCCATCGCCATGTTCGCAACCCAACTGATCGGACAGGCCCAACAGGATGACATTCTTGGACGCTTTTGGGAAAATCGCAGTTCTGACCGCAACGCTCGTGATCTGCAAATTCTGATCGACTATCTGGTCAAGCAAACCGGCGGGCAGATGTATTATACCGGTCGCGACATGGCTCTTGCGCATCAGGGAATGGGGATAACGGAGACCGATTGGGCGCGATTTATTGAGATCGTCATCAGTGTTGCCGGCGCGCTTGGCGTTGGCGAAACCGAAGGCGGCGAGGTGATGGCCTTCCTCGACGGCCTCAAAGCGGATATTGTGACAGCATAGCCCGACTTGTTGGCAGGAACTTTCGGCAGGTTCCTGTCAAAGAGCCTGCAAACCAGCCCATCATCTTTCAGGGGAATCCAGATACTATTTGAGGACGCCATGACCAATAAATCCCAAACAAGAGAGGGTGGCTGCACATGCGGCCATGTGCGTTATCAGGTAACTTCGGAGCCGATGATCGTACATTGCTGCCATTGCCGCGGCTGTCAGAAAAACTCTGGCTCTTCCTTTGCACTGAACGCCCTTTTTGAGGCTGATCGGGTGCAGCTGATTTCCGGTGAGGGTGAGGTTGAGGAAATTACGGTTCCCACCCCCGGTGGCACTGGCCAGATCATTACCCGATGCTCGAAATGCAAAGTCGCGGTCTGGAGTATCTACAATATGGGCGGTTTACGTGAACGCATCCGGTTCATTCGCGTTGGCACGCTTGATGACCCGGACCAATTTCCGCCAGATGTGCATATATACACGTGCTCAAAACAGCCATGGGTCATTCTGCCAAGGGAAGACCAGAGCGCCGAAGTGTTTTATAATTTCAAAGAAACCTGGTCGCCCGAGAGCATGGAACGTCTGGCAAAGGTCAAACAATCCGCTGGCATTGCGATTTCTTGAAGCGCAACCATGCGAAAGCTGCAGTTCCGCAAATAACGCCTTGATGAAAGCTCCCTTTTCGCAGCCGGTTCAGACCCGCAGTGCCAGTAAAATCACCCCGCCTGCAACGACACTTGCGGCCAGCAGGCGCAGCTGCCAGGGGCGCTCCTTGAACCAGATCACGCCGATCAGCGCGGCGATGATGACGCTGGATTCGCGAATGGCCGAGACCGTGCCAAGGCTGGTGAGGCTTTTTGCATATATCGCCAGGCCATAGGCAACGGCCGAGACAAGCCCGCCGGCAAAGCCGATGAGAACGGTTCGCGAGCGCACCGCACTCAACACCCGGCGGCGGTAGAAGATAAACCAGGCACCGGGAATGCATTCCAGCAGAAACAGCCAGCCGATATAGCCGAGTGGGCTTTGCGAAGCCCGCACCCCCAGACCATCGACAACCGAATAGGAGGCGATGGCAAATCCTGTCAGAATAGCGGCGAGAACAGCCTGAGGATTGGCATTGCCGTTTCTGCGGCCAAAAAACAGAATGCTGATCCCGAAGGACACCAGCAATATCCCGGCCCAGGCGACCGGCGGCAGGAACTCGTCGGCAAATATCTGCGCGCCGATGGCCACCAGCACCGGCGCGATGCCGCGCGCGATCGGATAGACCTGGCTGAGATCACCGGTGCGATAGGCCCGCAGCAGAAAGGCGTAATAGAAGAAATGGATGAACGTTGACCCGATGATGAACGGCCACGCCGCGGCAACCGGTGGCAGATACATCATGATCAGGATGAGGCCGAGGGCGCCATGGCCCATATTGATCAGCCCCATCATCAAAGCCCGATCGGCGGAGCCCTTGATGACGGCGTTCCACGCGGCGTGCAGGACCGCAGCGGTAAGAATAAGACTGAGCGCAAATAGCGATGGCGGGCCCGTCATGGTCGGGCTACGCCGCCCTCCAGCACCATGGCGGGCGCATCATGTCAGCGGGGCCATGGCAGCGAGTAAGTCTTGACGTTTGTAAAGAATTTCATGGCTTCCAATACGCCCTCCTTCACACCATTGCCGGAATCCTTGATGCCGCCAAAGGGGGACATTTCAATGCGGTATCCCGGTTGCTCCCAGATGTTGACGGTGCCAACTTCAAGACCCTTGATATAGGCAATTGCCCGGTTCAGATCATTGGTGCAGACACCGGAAGACAGACCGAATTCGGTGGAATTGGAAATCCGCATCACCTCTTCATCATTGCCGGGAACGCGCACCACCGGAATGATCGGACCAAAGGTCTCCTCAAACACCAATTCACTGTCGTGCGGCACATGATCGACCACAATCGGTGGCAGAAGTGCCCCTTTGCGGCCGGGATCATAAAGCACTTTGGCACCCTGTTTCTCCGCTTCATACACCCGGCGCTCGAAGGTTTCCGCCGCCGCCGCATGAATGACGCAGCCCAGTTGCGTCTCCGGGTCCTGCGGGTCGCCGAAGCGGATGGTTTTGGCTTTCTGTGTAATCAGTTCGACCAGCCTGTCAGCAATGGAGTCCTGCGCCAGGATACGTTTCACCGCGGTGCAGCGCTGGCCGGAATTTCCGGTGGCGCCGGCAACAGCAATAGTTGCCGCCTTTTCAAGGTCGGCATCTGACAAATCGTCGAGAATGATCAGCGGATCATTGCCGCCCAGCTCCAGCGCGGTGCGTTTGTAGCCCGCCTTGCCGGCAATCATTTTGCCGACTTTCACACCCCCGGTGAAGGTGATGATGTCGATATGCTCATTGGTGATCATTTCATCGCCGATATCCGTCGGCATGCCGGTGACAATCTGAAACATTTCAGGCGGCAATCCGGCTTCATAGAGGATATCGGCAAGGGTCAGCGCGGTCAGCGGTGTCAACTCGGTCGGCTTGCAGACCATGCAATTGTTGGTGGCAATGGCCGGCGCGATCTTGTGCGCCACCATGTTCAGCGGATGGTTGAACGGGGTGATCGCCGAAATGGCATTGACCGGTTCGCGCTTGGTGTAAATCTTGCGGTCCTTGCCGTGGGGCGTCAAATCACAGGAGAAAATCTGCCCGTCATCGAGTATCGCAAGCTGGCCGGCAAGCATGAAGACGTCATAGGACCGGCCGGTTTCATACAGCGAATGCTGCTTACAGATGCCCAACTCCAGCGTCAGCCAGTGGGCGATTTCCTCGCGCCGCTCGACGATCAGCGCGGCAGCGCGAAACAGGATCTGCTGGCGTTCATAACGGGTCAGGACCGGCTTGTAATTGGCGGCAATCTCGAAGGCGCGGGCGGCATGTTCCGCAGTGCCGGCCGGCACGGTGCCGATGACCTGATCGGTGTAGGGATAGCGCACCTCAACCAGATCCTTGGTGAAGACTTTTTCGCCGCCAATGCGCATGGCGTCGTTACGGATTTCAAAATTTGTATTCAGCATAATCAGGTCCTGAAACTGCGCGCTCTACAGCGCGGCTGCCATGCAGGCAAAGTGAAAGGCATCGAAGTTGCGCAGAACCGGCGCGTCCGGCAAATCAGGCAGCACACGATTGACGATAAAGGGAACCTCCTGCTCTGTCAGCCCGCCATGTGAGCGCAGCGGTTCGTCCAGCGCTGCCAGATCATGGCGATGAGCGCTGGTGCCAAGGGTCATGTTCTCGCCGGAAATGACAACAATGTCGCCAATACGATCTTCCGGCAGTTCGAACCGCTCGCAGGCGGTTTTTCTGTCGACAACCAGCAGAATCTGATCCACTTCGCTGAGCCGGGAAATGATATCCGCAACGTTGGCATCCGCCGGCAGATAGGCGGTAGCAAAGGAGCCCAGCGCTCCGTGATGCACCACATAGGGATCGGTGATCGGCAGGATCACACGGGCGGCAGCCTCACCCAGCCAGTCATCGAGCAAATCCTGCAGATAGATGACGGCAGGCTCGCCATTGGCGAGATGTTTGGGTTTCATGCCGTGATCCGCCGTCACCACAATGGCAGCGCCGGCGGCATCAAGCTCAGTCAGATATCTGTCGAACATTTCGTAAAATGCATTCGCCTCGGGCACGCCGGGCGCGTATTTGTGCTGCACATAATCGGTGGTGGTGAGATACATCAGATCCGGTTTGAAATCTTTCAACAGCCGGACACCGGCAGCAAATACGAACTCCGAAAGCTCGGCGGAATAGACCTCGGGAACCGGCAGGCCGAAATAGTCCGATGCATTATCAATGCCATGTTCGGCAATGGTCGTGGTATCGGATTTCTCGGCGGAAAAGCAGATCGCGCGTCCGTTGCCAGACATGGCCCCGTCGCCAAACGACAGACCCTTGCCAAGCAGCGCACGCAGCTTGTCTTTAGCGGTGACAATGGCGACGCGCAGTCCGGCATCGAAACAGGCCTGGAACACGGTCGGCGCGCGGAGGAATTTGACGTCGTTCATCATCACTTCCTCACCGCTCTCCGGATCGTAAAGGAAGTTGCCGCAAATGCCGTGAACCGAGGGCGGCCGGCCGGTGGCGATGGACAGATTATTGGGATTGGTAAAACTTGGAATCACACTGTGGGCCATGCGCACGGTGCCACTTTGCTTGATGCGCTTCAGGGTCGGCATCAACCCGGCGTCAATCGCCGCGTCGAGATAGGCCGGTTCGCAGCCATCCAGGCAAATCGCGATGGCAGGCACTTTCGGCCTGGCATAATCGCGGCCATTGGCTGTTATTCTGACAGGTGACAGATCATTCATTGTTTGTTTTTCCTAAACTGACCGGCCTCAAGACCGGGCACTGTTTGACTGGCGCTCACAGGATGTGTCACGCCGCCAGTTTTGACCGCTCCAGCAAAGCCGCTTCGGGCGGCCGTGCATCCTTGACCCCGATTTCAGCCAGCACGGCCCGTGCGGCGTCTACGACGTCCTGCATGATTGCCGCGTCCATGTGGCCAATGCAGCCAACGCGAAAACTGTCGACGACAGTCAGCTTGCCGGGATAAATAATAAAGCCGCGCCGTTTCATCGCATCGTAAAATGTCTGGAATTCAAAGGCGTCGTCAGCCGGATTGAAGAATGTGACGATGATCGGCGAGAGCCACGGCTCGTTGAGCAGGGTTTCAAAGCCGATTTCGCGCATCCCCTCTACCAGACAATCGCGGTTTTCGGCGTATCGCCGCCCCCTGCCCGCCACGCCGCCTTCAGCCTTGTGAAGCCGCAATGCTTCCATGAAAGCTGCCACCACATGGGTCGGGGGCGTGAACCGCCACTGGCCGGTCTTGTTCATGTGAGCCCACTGGGCATGGACATCGAGGCTGAGCGAATGGCTGCGGCCTTTCGCCAGTTCCAACTCGCTCTTGCGGCCAATCACAAAGCCAAAACCGGGCACGCCTTCAATGCATTTATTGGCGGAGGCGACAATTGCTTCATAACGCACGGTTTTCAAATCAGCGGGCAATGCACCAAATGCGCTCATGGAATCGATCAGGAGCTTACGACCGGCGTCGTACACCACTTTCGAGATTTCCTCGACAGGGTTCAATATTCCAGAGCTGGTTTCGCAATGCACAACCACGACATGACTGATTTTTGCATCCTGGGCCAATGCCTCAGCAACTTCGCGGGCGCGGGGTGGCAGGTAATCCCCCTTGTCCATAACAATGTGGTCGCGCCCGAGATATCTCAGAGTTTCCGCAATCCGGTTGCCATAAGCGCCGTTGACGAGCACCAGAGTCTTCGACTGGTGTGGCAGGAAAGAGGCCAGCATGGCTTCAACAACAAATGTTCCGCTGCCCTGAATGGGAACGCAGTCAAACTCGTCATGGTCATCGCCGATCAGTGCCAGCAATTCTGCGCGCAGTTGCGCGGTCATGGCCCGGAAATCGCCGTCCCACGACCCCCAGTCCCGCAACATCGCTTGCTTGACGGAATAGGCCGTGGTCAAAGGGCCGGGTGTCAGCAGAAACGGCTCGCCCAAAGGCGGTTTGCCAAATCCAGTGTCAGAATGTGATGTCATGAGCAGCATTCCCGAATGAGCGTGCAGGACTAAGTCGGGAGCAGGATAAATCCTGAACTTGCATATGTTAAATCGATAATATGTATCGAAACATCGATTTTACATATGGGTCTTTTTTATTAGCTCAGCCGGCTGTCGAGCAGCACACCTCGTTTTTCCAGGGTCGGATAAGCGAATGTGACAAACCGTGAATTGATTTCCTTCAAAGCTCTGATGGTTTCAAGATGAATGTCGCTGCTGGCGCGGCTTTCAACTGTGCCGCTGCTCAGCCGCGCCATGTGCTTGTCGTGGCTTTCCCGTTCCAGCCTGCGCATCACCGCCTTTTCCTCAACCAGCATTCTGGCCGTCTCAAGATCCTCCGATACCAGCACATTGAGGGCCAGTTGCATGTTGGTGATGACGCGGGCATGAAAATTGGTCAGTTCCTTCCAGCCGGCTGCGGAAAATTCCAGGTTACGGCGGTGTTTTTCAATCGTCAAAGGCAGTAATTCCTTGGAAATGATATCCCCGACCCGTTCCAGGCTGATAGCCACACTGGTCAGTTCAACGGCGCGCTGCGCCTCCTCCGACGACAATTCACCCTGACTGAGCTGGGCGATATAGAGCTTGATGTCAGTGTGGGCCCGGTTGACATCCTTGTCGAGCTGGCGAACGCGCTGCACCTGCTGGGGATTGGATACGCTGAAGAAATCCATTACCGGGGTGACCATCACCTCAACAATCTCACTCATGCGCAGCAATTCGCGGGTAACACTGGCCAGAGCAAGAGGCGGCATTTTGAGAACCGCAGTATCCAGCGCACTGGCCGGCTTCAGCAGGTCCTGCTCTTCCTGCTCATCACGAATGAGCCCGCGCATCAAGGCCAGGGCCGGCTGAATGAATGGCAGGCACACCACCACCAGCGCCGCGTTGAAGAGCAGATGGAAATTGACCAATTGCCGGTCGGCTGTGGCGCCGAGCCGTTCTAACGGCAAATCCACTCCGGACAGAACTGCCAACATCGCCATTCCGCCGACCAGACGGAACAGGAGATTGCTGCCGGTGACATGGCGTCCCGGTGTTTTGCCATCGCGTGACAGCCAGACAGCGACAAGACCGCCGCCGGCATTGGCGCCAAGCACCAGCGGCAGGCCGGCCTCGATGGGCAGAATGCCCTGCGCGGCCAAAGTGGCAAACAACAACACCGCGGCAACGCTGGAGTGAAACAGAAAGGCCAGCAACACACCGCCGAAAAATGAAATCAGAATGTCGCCACTCAAGAAGCCGATGAAGCCCGGCATCCAACTGGCGGAGCGCAGGGGTGCGCTGGCTGTGCCGATCATGCTCAGCGAAATCAGGATCAGCCCGACGCCAATGATCACACGACCCAGTTGCTTCGCCAGCCTGGTGTCCATTTTCAGGAACATGAACCCGCCGATGGCCAGCAATGCCGGCATCAGCCAGTTCAGATCAAGGCTCAGAAACTGCACCACAAGCGCAGTGCCAAGATCGGCGCCCAGAACAATCGCCAGCGCGACCGCAACACTCAGCACACCGGTGGCAGCAAAGCTCGACACCAACAGGGCAATTGCCGTCGCGCTCTGCAGAAAAATCGCCCCGATCACGCCGGCAAGGACGCTTCTCACCCAGCCTCTGCCGAGACTGATGAACAAGGTGCGCAGCAACGGACCTGCGGCCCGCTCGATACCGGTTCGCACCATTCGTGTTGAATAGAGCAGAAGCATTACGGCGCCCGCCAATTGCACCAGAAAGCCTGAAACTTGCATATCGATTCCTATGATGGTCTTTGCTGCCATTCTGTTTGACGGCTAACATAAACAATAACAGTCAAAACTGGTAGAACTGTATTGCGTTAAACAAAATGATAGTTCTTATTGTTGTATCTGATTTATTGATAGAACAGGGCAATTCAATTGCGTTACGTGCAACTCCGCGCCTTTCACTATGTGGCGATCCATGGCGGATTCTCGCGCGCGGCCGAGGCTTTGCACCTGACACAGCCAGCCATATCCGACCAGGTGCGCAAGCTTGAATCCGAATATGATGTGCGGCTGTTCAACAGGCACCGCAAACAGATCACCGTGACCAGCACCGGTCAGAAGTTGCTTGAACTGACGCGCCGCATGTTTGAGGTTGAATCCCAGGCCCATGAACTTTTGTCGGAATCGCGCGCACTGAAATCGGGACGGTTGAACATCATGGCGGATTCAGCCCACCATATGCTGCATATTCTCGGTCCATTCCGAATCAACTATCCGGATATTTTTGTCTCCATCCGGGTCGGCAACAGCGAAGCCGTGATTGACGCGTTGAACACCTATGAGGCTGATATCGGGATACTCGGTGATGTGCCGGAAGGCCGCGATTTAGAAGTTGTGCATCTCAACTCGACACCGATCATCGCGTTCGCACCCAAAACCAGCCACTTTGCCCGCAAAGCCAGCATCAGCTTCAGCGAACTGGCAAAAATGCCTCTGGTGTTGCGGGAAAAAGGCTCCAAAACCCGTGCCAAACTGGAAGAGTTTGCAAGTGCCAACAACATCAAGCTGGAGGTCCGGATCGAGGCGGAAGGCCGCGAGGCAGTGCGCGAAATCGTTGCCGCCGGTGCCGGAGTGGGGGTGGTGTCAGAAGCGGAATTCGGTGTCGATCACCGGCTCTGCAAGATCATGATCAAAGATGCCAATATTACCATGGACGAGGCTCTGATCTGCCTGCGCGAGCGGCTCGACAGCAAACTGATCCGCACCTTCATGCCGTTTGCCAAAGCCGCAGCCAAGATCTGAATTTAGCGCACTTCAACCCGGCGGGTCTGATGCAAGAAAGGTTTTGACATCGGAAGCATAAGGCATCGGTGCCACAGCGCCGAACCCTTGTGTTGACAAGGCTGCTGCAGCATTTGCGAAATGCGCGGCGGCAAACGCGTCGCCGCTGTCCACGAAATGCGCCAAAAAAGCGCCGTCGAATGTGTCTCCAGCGCCGGTCGCATCGACCGCCTTCACCTTGCGGCCGGGAATCAACCGGCTTTCGGCGGCGATTCCGACCAGGGTTCCTTCCGGCCCCAGCGTCAGAGCAACGGTTTTCGCGCCGAGTGCAAGATAGAAGTCAACAATGTCTTGCGGATCGGACAGGCCGGTCAAAATAATTGCATCATCAAGGCCGGGCAGCGCGACATCGCATTGCGCGACGGCAGCGTGAATAACGGCTCTGGCACGAGCGACGGGCCAGAGTTTTTCCCGCAAATTGGTATCATAAGACACCAGTCCGCCGGCCTTCCTGACGATCTCGATTGCGGCAAACCCGGTATCGGCGGCGCTGTCGGAAATGCCCTGGCTGATGCCGGAGAGATGCAGGATTTTGGCACTGCGAAGCGCGTCGACCGGCAGATCCCCCGGCGTCATGCGGCTGCTGGCCGATCCAGCGCGGAAATAGCTGAAATCGTGCCCCTCTTCGCCATGAGTTACAAAGTAAATCCCGGTATGGGCATCGGCCACTTGAACAACATTTGAGGTATCGACCCCTTCGGAGGTCCAAAGCGCCATAAAACTGTCGCCGAAGGCATCCTGGCCAATATGGCTGACATAGCCCACATTCGCGCCCTGACGTGCTGCAGCTATGGCGCAATTGGAGGTGTCGCCACCATGACCGGGCAGATACATGCCGTCGGGCTGCTGATTGAATTCAAGCATCGGTTCGCCAAGGCACAGGATATCAGGGTTCATAGGGATCTCATCTGGAGGATTTGTCGGCATTTCCGATGCGCGTCATAAACCATTGCCGCGCAAAAATCGACACCCGGGGAGGATTATCGCCTCTTGCCTGAAATGGCGATCACGGCGACGATGATAACTCCGGTGAGGATCAGCCGGTAGCCAGCGCTGAGACCCAGCGTGTTGAGCATGGTGACCAGCAGAAACATGAACAGCGCCGCGCCCCACAGGCCCGGCAGATTGGCAAAGCCGCCGGCAACGGAGGTGCCGCCGATGACCACAACGGCGATCGACATCAGCAGATATTCAGCGCCCATATTAAGCGCCGCGCCGCCTGAAAAGCCGGCCAGAAAGAAGCCGCAGACCGCAGCCAGAACCGCACTGAGCAGATAGGTCAAAAACCGGGTGCGCTGCACCGGAACGCCCGCCAGACCGGCGGCCTGAGAATTCTGGCCGACAGCCAGCACCGACCTGCCGAAATAGGTGCGGTGCAGGACGACATGCATGATGATGGTCAGAACCAGAACCGCTATCGCAAGAATTGGCACACCAAAGAATTTGGCGGTGGCAAAATCTGCCAGAGCTTCCGGCGGCTTTACCCGCAATCCGCGATTGTACCAGATGGCAGTCGACTGGAACAGAAAGCTGGAGGATAGGGTTGCGATAATCGGCGGGATGCGCAGCAACAAAATCAGCGCGAAATTGACGGTACCGATGACAAGACCGATTGCAATGACAATCAGGAACCCTGGCACCAGCATCGCCTCCGATCCGGCCATGACTTTCATCGCAACGGTACTTGCCAGGGTCATGCAGGCGGGGATCGACAGATCGACATTGCCCGGTCCAAGGGTGATGACGAACATCTGGCCGATGGCAACGAGCACAAAAAAAGTGCCAAACGAGGCCGCAGCCGACAGCACTTCCATGCCTGGCGCAAGACCCGACAGGGCGGCAATCACCAGCCAGATCGAGACCGTGCCGATCCAGGCCCAGATCCATGGTCTTTGCGTCGCGCTCATGCGCGCCGGTCCGATCTGTCAATCAACACCCGAATTGCCAGAACAAGGATCAGAATTGCCCCCTGCGCGCCAATCTGCCAGTCTGGATTAAGCCGCAGAAACGACAGGAATGATCCGGCAAGTGCCAGGGTGATTGCGCCGATCACTGCGCCGATCGGCGAGACCCGGCCGCCGACAAATTCACCGCCGCCCAAAATCACGCCGGCAATGCTCAGCAGCGTATAGCGCAGCGCGATATTGGCATCGGCAGACGTGGTGAGCCCAACCAGAGCCATGCCCGACAACACGCCGAAAAACCCGGCCAGGGCAAACATGCTGACCTTGACCTTGAGCAGCGACCAGCCGGCGCGCTCGACCGATTGCGGATTGCCGCCAGCACCGCGCAACACCACCCCGGCGGCGGACCGCATCAGACCGAAATGCACGACCAGCCCGAGAACAACCGAGGCAATTATGGGAAACGGCACGTAAGCCGGTTTCAGGGTCATCAGCGTTCTGATCCAGTCCGGGGCCTTGCCGCCGGGCGTTGGCAGAATAAGAACGGCAATGCCCATCCAGACAAAGGACATGCCAAGGGTGACGACAATGGAAGGCAGGTTGCGCAGATGGATCAGCGCGCCCAGCAAAGCATAGGCGAGCACACAGCCGGCCAGGGCCAGAACACCAAGAATCGGAGTGTCATACAGCCAAGTGGCGGTGATACAGGCCGTCAGACTGACAAAGGCACCCAGAGACAGATCGAGATCATTGACGCACAGAATGAACATCTGGGCGATGGTCGCCAGCGCGATGGGGACTGCCAGATTGAGCAGCAGGTTCAGCCCGAAATAGCTCATGGTGCGGGGCTGCAGATAGAAAATCGCCGCCAGAAGTGCCGCAAGGGACAAGGCGGGAAGCAGAGTGCGCATGGCGTTGGCGGTGAGAAATCTCGACATCAGGCTGCGCTCGCTGCTTCAAACGAGGCATTGAGAATCCCGGCTTCGGTCACCTCATGGCGCGGCAATTCGGCCACGGCAATTCCGTCGCGAAAGACATAGACATAGTCGCAATGCTTCAACTCATCCATTTCCGTGGTGTACCAGACAAAGGTTCGCCCGTTTTCGGCCTCCTGCTTGAGGATTGCATAAACGTCCTGCTTGGTGCCGATATCGACGCCGCGCATCGGATCATCCATCAGCACAATGGGCGCGGGCGATCCGAGGGCACGGGCGAACAGCACCTTTTGCTGGTTGCCGCCGGACAAGGAGAGAATGTTGTTGGATAAGTCTTCGGTGCGAATGCCAAGGCGCTTCTGCCATTGCCGGGAAATTTCAAGCTCCTGATCCGGGTCGATCAACCCATTGCGGATCATCGAACGGGCCGAAGCTATCGAGATGTTTTTCTCAATTGACCAGCCGGGAAAAATCCCCGCAGCCTGCCGGTCGCCGGCCACGAAAGCCGCCTGGTGTTCAATCTCGACGCCGTTCCTGCTGCCATGCGAGGCTGCGAAAATCTGTACCAGCTTTTCCGTCTGGCCCTGCCCGGCTATGCCGGCAAAGCCGACTATCTCGCCTTTGAAGACATTCAGTTGAATTCCGTCAGCGGCAGCGATGCGAACCACTGCGTCACTGCTGACACGGGCTGTAACGGCGATCTGCGCGCTTGCGTCTTCGGCCAGCACCGAGCCCATTTCGCTGACCAGCCGGGCGCGGTTGAAATTGGCGGTGGCATCATTGGCCACCACAGTGCCATCGCGCATCACGACGATCCGGTCCGATGTGTCCAGCACTTCGCGCAGCATATGGGAAATCAGAATGACGCTGCCGCCCTGCCCGGTGAATTTCTTCACGAATGCCAGCAATTGATCAGCCGATGACTTGTCCAGCGACGATGTCGGCTCGTCGAGAATGACCAGCCGGACGGTTTCATCCAGGGATGAGAAGGCGCGTGAAATTTCCACCATCTGGCGGCGCGCGATGGTCAGTTCACCGACAATGTCGTCGCCCTTGATGCGATTGCCGGGAAAAATCTCATCGAGCCAGAAGCGGATCAGACCAGCAGCGCGCCTGCGCCAGCCAAACCCGCGAATTTGCGGATGCGAAATGCGGGCGTTTTCCGCGACGCTCAAATTGGGGCACAGCGACAATTCCTGAAACACGCAGCGCAGACCGAACCGGTTTGCTTCGCTGACGTTGTAACGCTCGCTGACGGCTGTATCGCCAAAGCGGATGTCACCGCTATCCGGTGCCAGAACCCCGGACAGGACATTCATCAAAGTGGATTTTCCGGCACCATTATGGCCGACCAGTCCTATGCATTCGCCGGGTCTGACAAGCAGAGTGGCATTTCGCAGAGCATTCACGGCACCGAAAGATTTTTCGACGCCGTGAAGCTCAACGACGGGGAGGTCGTCGTTTGTCATTCAGCAAAACCTGTCGCTGAAATTGCAGTTACATCGCGCCGGATACGACTTCCTGTGCTTCTTCCTGGCTGTATTCAACATTGGCAACACCGCCCTCCTGGGTGGTCTTGAGGCTTTCTTCCAGGGTTTCCTGCGAGATTGACAGGAATGGCACTGTCAGATCTTTCGGCACATCCTTGCCATCCAGAATCTGCTGGGCCACCCAGAATGCCAGGGTTGAGACGCCAGGAGCAATCGACACCGACATGGTCTGATAGCCATTGGCGTCTTTCTGTTCTTTCCACCAGCTCAACTCGTCGTAGCGGTTGCCCATGATGATGATCGGCATATCACGGCCAGCTGCCTTGAAGGCCTGCGCCGCGCCATAACCATCGCCGCCCTGGGTCACCACACCCTTGATATCGGTCAGGCTCGGCAGAATGCCGGCAACGGCCTTTTGAGCCACGTCCTGGGCCCAGTCGCCATGAACCGATCCTTCGATGGAGAATTTGGGATTTTCGGCGACACCTTCATGGATACCGCTTGAAATCTCGTCATCAACAAACACACCGGCGAGACCTCGGATTTCCAGCAGATTGCCACCGTCAGGCACACGTTCCGCAAGATATTCGACCTGAATTTTACCCATCTGTTTGAAGTCAACAGCAATCCGCCATGCACATGGTTCGGTAACAATCCCGTCGAAGGAAACAACCACAACACCGGCATCGCAGGCTTCTTTCACGGCCCCGTTCAGACCTTCCGGAGACGCCGCATTGATGACGATTGCGTCATAGCCCTGCAGGATCAGATTCTGAATCTGGGCAGCCTGTTCGGTGACCTGGTTTTCAGCCGTGGTAAAGGCATCAGCAGCGGCAACCACGCCGTCGGCAACCGCCTTGCCGGTTACTGTTTCCCAGCTGGTCAGCATGGCCTGGCGCCAGGAATTCCCGGCATAATTATTTGACAAGGCAATTCGCTTGTCTGCGGTTTGTGCAAATGCAGGCATTGCAGCCGTGCTGAGAAGAAAGGCAAGCGCCGCACCAGCGGCTGTCACATTAGTGAGTTTCATTAGTTCCTCCATGGACAAATGTTGCGAGCCGTTTTCGGCTTCTTGTTGGTGAGTAGATTTCTATGCACCACCATGTTGCGGTGGCCTCAATCAAACGTCTTGCGGGTATTTCTCCCGGCCTGAGGATTGAGCTTACTGTAAAGAATTACAGGCAAGCAAGGTCGCTGGTCAGCGTGGTTCAGGCGAATTCAGCTTCGTATTTGCACGGCTCAACTTGCGGGTCTCCGCAAACACAGAAAAATCCTCACAGTCCAACCTTGTCGAGCCAGGCTTTGTAACGTTCCTCATCGATGGCCAGCCCTTCCGCATTCAACAGACCGCGTGACATCGCCACTGCCACTGCCCTTGTGCGCGAATTGAAGGCCGGCCCAATCTCACTGGTGACGGGAGTGGGATCAATGCCCATTTTATCATACAGGCTTTTCAAACGGCTCTGGACCCCGCGCGTGGAAATGGAGCGGCGCGCCGCAATCGCCTTGTCGGTCATGCCCAGGGCAATATCGCGCAGCACTTCAAATTCTGCATCGCTGAGCCCTTCATGAATATTCTGGCTGCGCTGCTGAACGCCGCGCACTTCGCGGTCGACGACACACTGGTCTTCCTGAAAGACCCCCTGTACCGCCAGTTCAAGCCGGTGCTCGGATGCGGTCTTCAGCAGATAGCCATAGACCGCGTCGGCGGGAACAATACGCGAAATGCCGCGCACATAGGCCTCATCAGCATAATTCGACCAGAACAGAATGCGCATCGTCGGATGATGATTCCAGATCACACTGGCGGCGGCGACACCACTGGCCTTCGGCATCTGCAAATCCATGACAACACCGCCAATCACCTCGCGCTCCATGAAATCCAAAGCTTCTTCACCGTTGACGGCCTCGAAAATCGTACCGCATTCGGGGAGTGCCCGGGAGACAATAGTGCGCAGAAACGATCTGTGAAACGGATCGTCTTCAGCTATCAACAGGTTCATCGGAACTCCTGAGTTGGACCTCGGCATCGGGATCAGTGCCCGGCGCGCCGGGTGGATTGGGAACAGTCAGACGGACAATCGTCAAGCCTTGATTGCGCTCAAAAGCAATTCTGCCAGATATCAGGGCGGCACGGACCCGCATATTGTCGATGCCCCTTGTCGAGCGGTCCCAGCCCTCCGGCGGAGCCTTGCCGTCATTAGCCACCGATACATCTATGGCGTCGGACCGGCTGGCAATGGTAACCGAAATCTGACCGCAGCAACTGTACTGGACGGCATTATTGATCGCCTCCTGACAGACCCGGAACACTGATGTGCGCAGCATTTCCGGGGCAAGGTCGAGGGCCCCGCCGGTCTCGTCCGTGACCGTGTAGGTGATCGCCGGGACTGCGCCCTCCACGGCCTGCTCAAGCTGTGCTTCAATTGCCTGCTGCAGGCCAAACAGATCGAGCACGCCGGGTTTCGCGTTCTCAATAATCCGGCGCAATTCCGCCATACACTGGCCGATGGCATCGCCAACAGCGGCAAATTCGGCCGACGGGATGTGGCTGCGCCGCGCCAGGGTCTTGACCTGCCGGTAAATCCGCGACAGATCGCCAAGTGTCTGGTCGTGCAATTCCATGCCCAGGCGCTTGCGCTGATATTCCATACCTTCTGTGAGGCGCAGCGCGCCAGAACGCAATGTCTCTTCACGGCCGCGGGCAGACCCTTCGGACAAAGCAAGCTTGCGCGCCCGCTCACCCATCGACAGCGCGTAAAAATACGGTGAGATCAGATCGGCGATATTCTTTGCGACAGCCAGATCGTGCTCGCTATAGGCATTTTTCTGATGGCTCGAAATATTCAGCGAGCCGTGAATCCTGCCATGTACCAGCAATGGCACATGAATGCGGGAATGCAGGTCGGCCTCAAAAATCGGCGCTGAAAAATGTCCGTGAATGTGAAAGATCGGATCCTCCCAGGCATCGCCGGACAGGATATAATCAAGATCACCGGTCAGCAGATCGCGGATCGGGCTTTCGCTGATGGGGCGGACTTCATCGTCGTCACCCCACTTTGTTGCCACACCAACTTCGACTGAAACATGACAATCGGCGTTGTCCGGCGAGATGATGACCACATCCATATGGTCATAGGGCACCATTTTCTGAACTTCACCGGCGATCTGATGCAGCACGGCCTTGAAATCCATCTGCCCGGCAACAGCGCGGGAAATGGCCAGATAATGCTCCAGAGTGTGATCGATCTTGCCGTGCATCCTTCAGTTCCTATCGGCTGTCTGCATTCAATCATGCGAACGGATTTCCCTTTCACGGTCCGCAGGAAACGATCCAGCAAATCATATTATGGTCGATCGGGAAATCGACGGCTGCGGGCTTCAACTTCAGTTTTCCGCGCGATCTGCCACGGATTTCCGCATTCATTGTGTCTATTTGCGCATGACATGTCGCCGCGCGCACCTTTTTTTGCAGCGCCGGTGGATTTATCGATCTATGGGCAGAGCTAACGGAGGCACTCCATGCAAGATCACTTTGTCATCCACGATCCGCGGTTCCGCGCTCTGATCGTCCCCGATGCACTGCTGGAGCGCATTCACAGCGGCATGTTGTGGGCCGAGGGACCGGTGTATTTTCCCCATGGCGACTATTTTCTGTGGAGCGACATTCCCAACAATCAGGTGCTGCAATGGATCAGCGGATGTGGCGTTCGGCTGTATGACAGTGACGCCAATAACAGCAATGGCCACACCCGTGACCGCGAGGGACGGCTGATCAGTTGCGAGCATCTGACCCGCCGTGTCACACGCATGGAACATGATGGCAGCCTGACGGTGATCGCCGACAGCCATGAGGGAAAGCGGCTGAACTCGCCGAATGATGCAGTCGTCAAATCAGACGGCTCGATCTGGTTTACCGATCCGTCCTATGGGATCATCAGCGATTATGAGGGCAAAATCGCCGCGCAGGAGCAGGATGGCTGCCATGTGTTCCGCGTCGATCCTGACAGCGGCGCAACCCAAATCGTGGCCGATGATTTTGTCAAACCCAACGGGCTTGCATTTTCGCCGGATGAATCCGTGCTGTACATCGCGGATTCCGGGCGGTCGCACGATCCCGACGCGCCGCATCACATTCGCGCCTTTGCCTGTGACGGAGAGACGCTGTCAGGCGGCGATGTGCTGATCGATATCGATCAGGGCGTGCCGGATGGGCTGCGCATCGATGTTGGCGGGAACATCTGGACCAGCAGCGCCATCGGCGTGGAGTGTTTTGACAGTGGCGGTGCGCCGCTGGGTGCGATTCTGGTGCCCGAGACCGTGGCCAATCTCAGCTTTGGCGGACGCGATGGCCGGCAGATGATGATCACGGCGACCAAATCCGTCTATGTCATTGCCATGGCGACCACAGGTGCCGGCCGTTAGAGACATTGCAGGTTTCAGCCGGTGCTGCAGGGCAGATAATGGTTCAATCGGCGAGTTTCCGCATAACCGAGAATAACTGGTTTTTGGCTTCAAACCCGATACCCGGACTATCCGGCAGACCAACATAGCCGTTTTCAACCTCAATGCCGTCGGCAAATCCACAGAACGGCTTGAACACATGCGGGTAGGATTCATTGCCGCCCAGATGCAGACCGGCCGCCATGTTGAGTGACATCTGGTGCCCGCCATGGGGCACCACACGCCGCGACGACCAGCCCATCTCATCGAGCACTTCCAGGGTGCGCAGATATTCGACCAGTCCGTAGCTTAAGGCACAGTCGAACTGCAGCCAGTCACGATCTGGCCGCATGCCGCCATAACGCAGCAGATTGCGGGCGTCCTGATGGGAAAACAGGTTTTCACCGGTTGCGATCGGGCCGCTATAGGCCTCGGCAAGACGCGCCTGAATTTCAAAATCCAGTGGATCGCCAGCTTCCTCGTACCAGAACAGATTGTAGTCAGCCATCTTCTCGGCATAGAGCAGCGCAGTATCCAGATCGAACCGGCCATTGGCATCGACGCACAGCTTGCCCTCTCCGGCGACTTCCAGCGCAGCTTCAATGCGGGCCAGATCGTCGTCCAGTGACGCGCCACCGATCTTCATCTTGACGACATCATAGCCCATGTCCTTGTAGCCCTTCAGCTCGTTCTGAAGCGCCGAATTATCCTTTCCTGGATAATAATAGCCACCGGCCGCATAGACCCAGACTTTATCGTCGGCCTGTCCGTTTCGATAGCGGTCAGCCAGCACCTGATAGAGCGGTTTGTCCTCGATTTTCGCCACCGCATCCCAGACCGCCATATCGATGGTGCCGACGGCGACAGAGCGCTCGCCGTGGCCGCCCGGCTTTTCGTTCTGCATCAGACAGTCCCAGATCTTGAACGGATCAAGGTTGGTTCCATCATCCCGGATCAGATCGTCCGCTGCCGCCGCTTCCAGCCTGGGCAGGAACCGCTCGCGCATCAGACCGCCGGCGGCGTAGCGCCCGTTGGAGTTGAAACCATAGCCGATAACCGGTTTGCCGCCGCGCATCTGGTCCGTCACCACCGCAACGACCGAACAGTTCATCTTGGAAAAGTCGATATAGGCGTTGGAGATTTCCGAGGCGATTGAGGCGGTCATTTCGCGGATTTCAAGAATTTTCATTATGCGCTGGTCCTGTTTCGATTCGCTGAATAATAACGGGCGCGCCAGATGCGGCAAAGTTCCTTCTCAGCAACAAATGGATCAGGAAACAGAATTTTGTCGCAGCATCTCAAGACCGGCCGAAATGGTGATCGCGGCGCTGTCGGTGACCGTCAACCCCAGCTCTGCTGACAGTGTTTCTGCGACCACAGCACCGCGCAGATTGGTGCACATGATGAAGATCGCGTCAGGCCGCGCGGATGCGACCTTGCGCACCATGGTTTCGATTGTCTGCTGCGGCAGATCGGCAAAATCATTGCTGAGCGCGCCGCCATGGTTCTCTGAGGCGTCGCAGCGAAATCCCATAGTGCGATAATTCTCAACGATTTGCGCGTGCACATCGTCTGTATAGGGCGTCACCAGCCCCAGCCTAAAATCGGGTTCCGGCCTGAGCAGGCGGTTCATAGCCAGCACGCAGCTTGTGGTCGCGATGCCGGTGGCGGCGCTAACCGCGTCGCAAAAAGCGCGGTCATGTTCTGGGCCCAGCCAGCTGGCCGACGTCCCGCCCCAGACGATGGCATCGACCTTTGCGTCTGCCAGAAGTTTTGCTGCATCAACATGGCGCTGCAGCGCGAACTGTGCCCTTGAGCCGTGATCCAGCGCCACATCAATCACCTCAAGACGCGAGAAATGCGCCGTCACCCCGGTATCTGCCAGCATCTTTGCCGCCAGCGGTTCCAACACAGTATTGGACGAGGGCAGCACAATACCGAGGCGTTTGCCGGACAACTCTGATGGTTCGGACACCGGCATTCTCAGATGATCGAGCGGCGCGATGAGATGCCGCCGTCAACGGTAAAGATCGCGCCGGACGAATAGCCCGAGCGAAACGAGGCAAGGAAGACAATCAGGTCCGAGATTTCATGCTTATGGGCCGGGCGCGACAGCGGATAGGATTTTTCCAGCTCGGTATATTTGCTCTCATCACCCAGGTCGGAAGCGGCGCGTTTCTTCAGCATGTTGTAAATCCGGTCGGTGTTGACCGGACCCGGATTGATCCCCACCACGCGGATATTGTCATCAAGGCTGTGCCCGCCCAGTGCGCGCGTAAACGCCATCAGGCTGGCATTGCCCGACGTGCCGGCAATGTATTTGGGATCGAACACCTCGCCGCCATTGCCGATATTGTTGAGGATCACACCGCCGCCGGCCTGCTTCATCTTCGCGTAGAACAGCCGGCACAGATTGATGTAACCAAACACCTTGAGATCCCAGCCCTTGCGCCAGGCGGCCTCATCCACATCCCACAGGCTGCCGCTTGGAATGGCCCCTGCATTGTTGACCAGAATATCGACCTGCCCCACGGCCTCTGACAGGGTCTCTGCCGCACCGGGTTCGGTCAGATCAATGGGATGAAGCGTCACGGTGACGTCGAAATTTTCTGCGATGCGCTGCTTCAGCGCGGCCAGCTTTTCCGTGCTGCGGGCGGTAAGATGCAGATGAACGCCCTCCTGCGCGAAGGTCTCGGCCAAGTGCTCTCCAATCCCCATGGAGGCACCGGTGATAAGAACGGTCTTGCCGCTGAGTTTCAGATCCATATCGTTCTCCTAGCTAGATTTCAGAACAGATCTCGTCCACACGGGACAGGTCAGATCACCTTGCACAGCAGCGCCCCTCACAGGCGCAGGTTCCGAGCCAGCCGGACGACATCGCTTCCCAGAATGGCGACATGTTCGCGCATCGCAGCGGTGGCGGCCGCCTCGTCGCGCTGCTGAATTGCGGTTGCAATTCGTGCGTGTTCGGCAATCGCGGCTTGCTGGCGGCCGGGGTTGAAGGTGACAAACCTGCGATAGGGCGACAATCGCCGGTCCAGAAGCACGATCTGATCCTCAAGCACATGATTGCCGGCGGCACTCCATATCATGCTGTGAAATTGCATATTGGCATTGAAATAACTTTCCGCTGTGCCGGTCCTCGCCTGATCTTCGCAGAATTCATGGCGCTCGGCGATCATGGCGATTTCTGTATCACTGGCCCGCAGACAGACAAGACGCGCCGCGGTCGCCTCCATTTCAGCGACAACTTCAAAAAGCTCGATCACTTCCGAAACAGTCGGCTTGTTCACCGTGGCGCCGATCCGGGGCTGGATACGAACGAGGCCGACATAGGCCAGCGAACGCAATGCCTCGCGCACCGGCGTGCGAGAGGCGTTGAGGCGCGCTGCAAGCACTTCTTCGTCCAGCTTGTCACCGGGCAACAGCTTGCCTTCAACGATATCCCTCTCGATCTGAATGCTGAGGGATTCGGTGAGGGTCAGGTCTGTTTTCGTTTCGGTCTGGGCCATTTTGCACGGATGCCTGTTTTGTGAGCCCTGTATTCTGGGCGATGAAGCGTCGATCATGCGGGCATGCGGGCGAGCCTTGTGCTACGTGATCAACGTTTTTCATGTATACATGATGTTCTAATTAATTTATATATATTAAAACAAGATGTCGACAGTAAAAGGGTTCAATCAGAATTTGGCCCGAACCGAAACGACACATCGGGTCGTACTCGGCCCCTGACGGTCCGAGCTCCGGCCTACGTCCAACATGGAGATAGGCAAAATGAAAATCCGACTTGCACTCAGCGCCCTTGCAATGGTTTGCTCTGCAACCATCGCGACGGCCCAGAGCTTTCCCGAAGGTCCCATCACATGGGTTGTCAACTGGCCAGCCGGTGGCGGACAGGACACAACCAGCCGGTTGGTTGCAGAGGCCTTGAGCTCAGAACTTGGCGTGGCGATTGCCGTGGAGAATTACGACGGCGCCGGCGGCCTTGCCGGTATGCGCGTTCTCGCCGATGCAGACCCTGATGGCTACACCATCGGCATGCTGGGCTCGTCCAGCGTGATCCAGCAATATACAACCGACGCCCCGGTGATGATGGACCAGTTGTCGGTGATCTCGTTCTTCGGGCCCGATCCCGGCGCGCTGACCGTCGGCGGAGAAACCGACTTTGACAGCCTGGAAACCTATGTCGCCATGGCCAAAGAGGCACCTGCCAGTGTGATCAACGGCAACGACCCGCCAGGCGGCGCATCGTTCATTTCGGCTGCCATCATGGAAACAGCGCTGGGACTGGAGCTGAACAAGATCCCCTATAAAGGCTATGCGCCCACTGTGACCGCGCTGCTGAGCGGTGAAGTGCAAAGCGCCACTGTTCCGATCCCGCAGGTTCTTGAACATCAAGCCAGCGGCGCTGTCCGCATTCTGGGTGTGATGGCCGCCGAACGGCATTTTCTGGCTCCTGACATTCCAACCTTTGCCGAACAGGGCTTCGATGTTGTCGCCGGAGATTTTCGCGCTATCGTAGGGCCTGCCGGAATTCCTGAGGACCGTCTGGAGATCCTGTCGAACGCGCTTGTCGCCGTTCTGTCCTCGCCGGAGTTTGTCAAAAAGGCGAATGCCGCAGGCTATATGATCGAGCCTCTGGGTTCGAAGGCCGCAGCGGCGCGGATTGCGACCTTCGATACGCAGGTATATCCGGTGCTGGAGGCCGCGGGCCTTGTCACCAATCCCCGCAAATAAGCCACCCGATACGACACGCCGTCACGAGGTCTTTCGGGATCTCGTGACAGGGTGTCTGTCGGTTGGCGCAGCCAGCCTTCTGGCCATCAGCCATTTTGGCCAGAGCGGGCGTCTGCACGCCGACTATGGTTCAGAACCCGGTCCTGCGCTGCTGCCAGAACTTCTGCTGGCCGTGCTGGGAATCGCCGGGGTCGTGTTGATCCTGCGCGGTGTGCTGTCGCGCCGCGTGCTCCCTGCCAAAACGGGTCACGTAGAACTGGCCGCCGGCGGTGATAGCGAGAGTGCCGATTCACAAAGCCAGCCTTTCTGGGCGTTTTTCGTTCTCGGCATCACCATCGCCTTTGGCCTGCTTCAGGCAGTCTTTGGCTTTGGCATCGCAGCTGCCGCATTGGGCGCGGTGCTGTGCGCCACACTGGCCGTGCGTGAAGGCCGGCCGCTGCTGCGATCTGCCGCCGAGGGTGTCGCTGTTGCTGCCGTGCTCTACGGCATCTTTCGGTATGTGTTGTCGGTCCCGTTGACCTGAATTTTTCAATCCAAGGGCATCCGCAATGCTGGACGTGTTTTTCGCCGTTTTACTGGATCCTCTGGCACTCGGGCTGTGTCTGGCTGGCGTCGTCGCTGGTCTGGTGTTCGGTGCAGTCCCCGGGGTCAGCTCGACAATGGCGCTGGCGGTCATGCTGCCTTTGACCTACGGCATGACACCCGAGCACGCGATGATGCTGATGCTCGGAGTTTTCTTTTCCAGCGTCTATGCGGGGTCAGTGTCGGCGATTTTGCTCAACATCCCCGGCACACCCGGCGCGATGATGACACTGCTTGACGGTCATCCCATGGCACAACAGGGCCGCGCCGGTCACGCCATGAGCTACGCGCTGATTGCCTCAATCGCGGGTGGGCTTTTCGGCTGGGTTTTCCTGACACTGACAGCTCCGGTGATCGCGCAATATGCGCTTAAGTTCGGCAGCCCCGAATATGCCGCTGTGGTGTTCTTCGGGCTGGCTCTGGTTGCTTATGCGTCGTCAGGCGATACCTTGCGCGGCGTTGTGGCAGGTGTGCTGGGGCTGATGCTGGGGGTCGTCGGGCGCGATGCCGTCACCGACGTGCCGCGATTCACATTCGGCATTCCCAACCTTGAAAGCGGGATCGACATTATCCCGCTGGCCATCGGTCTGTTCGGCATCAGCGAAGCTTTGGCTGCGATTGAAAAGACGCCTCCGAAGCTCAAGCCCGTGGCGATGCCATTAGGCGGGTTGATGCCGCCCTGGCGCGAACTCATCCGCGAAGTGCCAGCCGCTTTGCGCAGTTCATCGGTTGGTGCCTTCGTCGGTGCCATTCCAGCTGCGGGTTCAGCTGTGGCCGTTGCTGTTGCCTATTCCATCGAAAAGCGCCTGTCGCGCAACCCCGAGAAATTCGGCACCGGGTTGCCGCGCGGCGTCGTCGCCCCGGAAGCCGCCAATAATGCCTGTGTCGGGGGCGCTTTGATACCGATGATGACGCTTGGCATTCCGGGCGACAGCATCACAGCGGTGCTGATCGGGGTCCTGTTACTGCACGGATTGCGTCCGGGGCCAATGCTGTTTGAAAATCAGCCGGAATTCGTCCTGACGATCTATGTCGCACTGATGTTCGCCATCATCCTGACGGCGGTCGTTGCCGGGACGCTCGGTATCCGGCTTTACAACCGCGTCTTGCAATTGCCCCGGCGCATGCTGTTTACCGGGGTCATTCTATTATGTCTGCTGGGCTCATTCGCCGTGCGCAATTCCTTCTTTGATGTGTGGGTGGCAGTTTTGTCAGGCGGATTGGGCTATGCATTGGTCAGGCTCGGTGTGCCGATCCTGCCGCTAGCATTTGGCGTTGTCCTTGGCCCGATTCTGGAAGAGAACCTTCGCCGGACCCTGATGATCCACAAGGACTGGAGCGTGTTTTTTGAACGCCCGATCAGCCTGACACTGATCGTCATCGCTCTGGCTGTTCTTTTCGGTCCGGTCTTGAATTCGCTGATCCGGCTTGTGCGACAGAGGAGCCGCTAAAGCTTTCAACCAAATTGTCCATCGGTCCCGAAAGATGGAGAAACTGATTCCGATAACTCTTGCAATCTCATGATTTTGTTAAGCTTTTTAAGTGTGACGCGCCATTGTAGTGAACGATGACTGGCAACCCCGTACCTGCAGGCGGCATCGGGCTGTTGGCTGGTCCGGTATTCACATTGAGCTTTAAAGGCGGCGACCGCTTTGCCTGTCGAAAATGTGGAGACGCCCGTCACGCACCGTGAAGGATGCTCTGTCTGCGCGCTTCATATCCCGATAGATTTCATGGTCAACGACCGCTTTGAATGCGGAGCCATTTTCCGTTGCCAAATGAATGATAGCGCGGACGCCGAGTAGCTCGGACAGTTTGACCCGGCCTGTGATCGTGTTCCCGCCCTGTACGACGGGAATTAAATCGTCGGGTCGGATGCCGACCTCGACTTGCTGCCCCAATTGAATTTGCGGGAAGCCTTTGAAAGTTCCGACTTCGGTTTCAATGTCTCCATTTGCCACGCCGACCCCATCGAAGAAATTCATCGCCGGGCTACCGATGAAACCTGCCACCATGCGACTGGCCGGGCGAAAGAAAACGTCTTCAGGTGTACCCTGTTGTTCAATCATTCCCTGGTTCATGATCACGATCTTATCGGCCATGGTCATGGCCTCTTCCTGATCATGGGTGACATAGATCGTCGTGGCTTTGAGACGTTTGTGAAGACCGAGGATCTCGGCCCGGGTTTCGACACGCAGTTTCGCATCAAGGTTCGACAGCGGTTCATCAAAGAGAAACAGCTTGGGCTGACGGACAATCGCACGCCCAATGGCGACACGTTGCTGTTGTCCGCCCGAAAGTGCACCCGGTTTGCGGGCAAGCAACGTGGTGATGTCAAGCAATTCGGCAGCATTGTGGACTGCTGTGCGAATTTCGGCAGCCGGCATGTTCTTGGCCTTTAGGCCAAAACTCATATTCTGTTCGACGGTCATTGTCGGATAAAGCGCATAATTCTGAAATACCATCGCAATATCGCGCTCGCGTGGCTCCAGCGCTGTAACGTCCCGCCCGTCAATGAAGATCTGCCCGCCGCTGATCGGCTCCAAGCCTGCCAACAGACGCAAAGTCGTGGATTTTCCACAACCGGACGGGCCCACCAAAACGGTAAACTGCTGACGCTCGATATCGAGGTCAACACCCTTGAGAATCTCGAAATCGCCAAATCTCTTTTTTACGGAAATCAGTGAAACGTAGCTCATATAAAACCCTAATACTTGACCGCGCCACCGCCAATGCCGCGGACCAGATGCTTTTGAATGAAGAAGGACAGGATCAAAACCGGAATGACCGCGATCAGGATGGCAACAGCCATCTTGCCCATGTCCACCCCCCGAAATGTCCAATATCCCGCAATGGCAACAGGCAGTGTGCGACTTTCACCGCCTGTCAGAAGCAGCGCGTAGAAAAGATCGTTCCAGGACAGGACAAACCCGAATACGCCAGCAGCGCCAATTCCTGGCCGGACAGCGGGCAGGATGACTTTGCGGAAAGCCTGGAAGCGCGTGTAGCCATCAACCATGGCCTGATTTTCAAGATCCTTGGGCACCTCATCAAAAAAGCCGATCAGGAACCACGTCACTACGGGCACGACGAATGACAAGTGGGCGGCGATAACGCCAGCCAGTGAGTCAATCATCTGCAAGTAATACAAGACCAGGAAGAACGGCAGGATGAGGATCGCCGGCGGCATCATCTCCGCTGCAAGTATGGAGTATCGTGCGCCGTGGTAGCCGCGAAAGCGAGAAAACGCATAGGCTGCCGGACAGCCGACCAACAAGGCAATGGCTACGGTTGCAAATGCCACAAAAAACGAGTTCAAAATGTTGCTCGGTACATCCGACTGCAGCAGAACATTGTTCCAGTTGCCACTTGTCGGAGGAAATAGCCAGACATCCGGTCTGCCACCTAACGAGGCGGGCTTGATGGATTCCAGAAAAACCCAGACAAAGGGGAACAGCACGACCACAAGCGCCAGAACAATCGCCAGGACTGCAGCAATCCGGGCCAGGTGCGTTGAAAAACTAAACATCGTTCTGCACTTCGGAGTTGCTTCTGGTTGCTCTTACTAGAGCGATGACGAGCACGAGAATAACGCCAATCAGCATGAAGGCCGCGGCGGCCGCCTCCCCCATTCGGAAGAATCGAAAGCCTGTCTGGTAGATGTAATACATGATGGTCTCTGTGGCATCGCCAGGACCACCACGGGTGATCGCAAAGACATATTCAAAGACTTTGAAAGCGTCGAGCGCACGGATAATAATAGCAACGGTGATCACCGGTCGCAGCATCGGCAAGGTGATGGCACGAAAGGTCAGCCAGGCGCTTGCGCCATCGATGCGAGCTGCCTCGAAGGGTGATTTGGGGAGCGATTCCAGGCCGGCAAGAAACATCAACACCATGAAAGGCGTCCACTGCCACACATCAATCAGAATGATCGAAAACAGTGCCAGTTGCGGGCCAAACCAATCGATGGTTATCCCGATTGCATCGAGATAGTGGGAGATGACGCCTAGTTCAGAGTTCAACAGGAAGCGAAACATCAGGCCAACGGCAATTGGCGTTATAAACATGGGAGCCAGCAAAATTGACCGGATAAAATTCTGAAAGCGAACCAGTCGTTGCAGCAGGATTGCCAGGCCAAGGCCGAGGATCAGTTCCAGAGTGACCGCACCAATCACAAATGTGATTGTGTTTCCCATGGCATTCAGGAAGCCGGGATCGGTAGCAATAAATGTGTAGTTATCGAAGCCTACCCAGCGCACGTCGTTGAGGCGTGTGAGGCGGTAATCATGCAACGAAATCCAGAGCGAAAAGGCCACCGGATAGAGCATCACAGCCGACAAAACGAGAGCCAGCGGCAGGACGAATCGGTGTTTCAACTGCATCAGGGCCTCTCAGAAACGGCTGAAACGTCGGCGGCGCTGAGAATTTCCAGCACCGCCGAGTGTTTTGGTCTTAGCGATTGGCCCGCTTCACGGCTGCGGCAGCATCGTCAAGTGCCTGCTGAGGTGACTTCTGTTCTGACACGGCAGCGCTGAGCTCTGTACCAATGATTTCGATCAGTTCTTCAGCATTGGTGCCTGAGGTCAACGGCGCGGCATCTTCAAGAATACCCGTGAGAGCTTTGTAGTAAGCTTCACCATAGCCCTCCTTCCAGACCATTTCATCTTCGAGCACGCTGGTGCGTACAGGGGCACCGCCCATGATGGCACGCCGCTTGGCGACTTCAGGACTGGAGATCCAGGACACAAAGTCCCAGGCCGCGTCCTTGTCTTCAGTGTTTGCGGGTATACCCCACGACCAGGTGCCCAGCACTGCTTTACCACCTGGAACCTCGTGCAGCGTGAACTTGCCTGCAAGATCGCCAGACATGCCGCCCTCGGCGTTCAGGGTGGGGAGCATCCAGTTATAGGACAGCATGGTGGCTGCTGTTCCCGACGACATGGCGCGCAGTGCCTCGTCAAATCCCCAGTTGAGCGAGTTTTTCGGTGCGGCAGATTTGTATGTTTCTATGTATTGGTTGAGTGCCTTGACGGCCGCTGCATTGTTGATGATGACGTTCCCGTCAGCATCGAACACCTCGCCGCCATTGGCGTAAAGCCAGTTTTTCCACTCTTCCATGATCTTGTAGCCCTTTTGAGGCTGCATGGCGGCACCAAAAAAGTCATCAGTCGTCAGCGACTTCACTGTTTTCATGTAATCTTCGATGGTCGTGGGGATTTCCAGGCCTTCCTTGTCGAAGATGTCCTGACGGACAATCAGGCCAAGCGCATAATTGTAGTATGGTACGCCATAGGTTTTGCCATCAACAACGCCAATCGAGCTGATTGCTCCGACAAAATCATCGAAATCATAGCCCTCGCTGGACGCGATAAAATCATCCAGCGGTGCCAGATAGCCAGCTTTGGCAAACTCCTCCATCCAGGGGTTGTCGATGATAATCACATCATAAGTCGCTTTTGGAGCCAGCGACGAAGTCAGGATTTTATCACGCATGGCATCAAAGGGCATGGCGTCAAAGTTGACCGTCACATCCGGATTGGCTGCGGTGTATTCTTCTGTCAGTTTCTTGATGATTTCGTAGTCAGGCACTTCCTCGATGATGATGTTCAATTCTGCAGCACTGACCCATGCCGTACTCAAGAACGTGGCAGACAAAAAGGTCGCAATTGTTGGTAGATATCTGAATTTATTCATTTCGATGTACTCCTGCTTCAGTTGGTCTTCTTATGGTTCAAGTCATGTAAACGCCGCCCGTCACATTGACGGCCTGGCCGGTCATGAACCGGGCACCCTCTGAGGCGAGGAACACCACGACGTCGGCCACATCTTCCGGCTCTTCAAGCCGCCCGAGCGGCGTTTGATCTATGTAGGATTGAAGCACCTTCTCAGGCGTTGTCCCGAGCAATTCGGCTTCCCAGGCAATTTCACGGTCCTGCATGGGCGTTCTGACAAATCCGGGACAAACCGCGTTGACGCGGATGCCGTCCTTGGCATGCTCTCGAGCCAGCGCCTGCGTCCAGCCGACAACAGCAAATTTGCTGGCAGAGTAATGGGCGAGTAAAGGCGCGCCCATCTTTGCAGCGAGCGATGCGGTGTTGACGATCACGCCCTTTCGCTTGCGGTCCAGAAAATGTTGTACGGCGCACTGGTTGGTGAAGAAAACGCCCTTCGCGTTGACATCCAGATTGAAATCCCAGTCTTCCTCGGACAAATCCAGCGCACGCTTCATATTTGAGACACCCGCATTGGCGTGGACGATGTCAACGGGACCAAATGCAGACTCAGCCGCTTCGAAAGCGGCTTTGATTTCGGACTTGTTGCGAACATCCACCCGACAACCAAGAGCGCGGTCACCAAGTGACGCTGCCGCCTTGTTCGCCAGGTCTTCATCCAGATCCGCAATCACGACAGCGTGGCCAAGTTTGTGGAACGCACGCGCCGACGCCAAACCTATGCCGCCCGCTCCTCCGGTTATCAAAACTGTATTCATCAAGATTCCCAAATTATAACAATTTACAACAATAAAACACGAATAAAACGCCCTGACAAACGAAAAATGTTCTTTCATGTTTGATTTGTTTCCGATATAAACATAATAAAACAATTAGAGCGCGAGCACTGACGAATTTGAGAGGCGAGCAACATGAGGGCAGCGGCGAAATTACATGCAACGCAGCGGCATTCACTCATTCTCCAGGCACTGGATGAAACCGGATTTGTGACCGTTCCGGAGATGGCAGACGCTTGCAATGTGTCAGAGATGACAATGCGTCGCGATCTCGATTTTCTGTCAGAAAACAGGAGACTTGCGAGGACGCATGGCGGCGCAACCAAACTGGATGCTAATAGTGCCGTCATGGTTGATCTGGTGGAGCCGAATATCGATGCCCGATCAGTCGTCAATAGTGAGGGCAAAAATGCTATAGCGCGCAGCGCAGCAGGCCTCATACAACCTCACCAGACAATTGCACTTGATATCGGAACCACGACCCTCAGTCTTGCAAGTATTTTGCTGGATCACGACGTCAATATCTACACCAGCAGCCTCAAGATTGCCGGACTGCTTGCGGACAAAAAGCCGAGTGTTTTTGTTCCGGGCGGTCGGATATTCGGTTCTGAGCCATCAGTTGTCGGGCCTCAGGCCGTAAGGTGTCTTAATGATCTTTGCTTTGATGTTGTATTCATCGGCGCATCCGGTGTCACGGAAGCAGGCCTCTATGACTATTCGCTCGAAGATTCTCACATCAAGCGCGCCCTGATCGAAGGCTCACAAAAGGTCGTTGCGCTAATCGACAGAACCAAATTCAACCGCATGTCAGTCGCAAAAGTATGTGCGCTGAAAGAGATCGACCTGCTGGTGACGGATGCGCAGCCGCCGGAGCCATTATTGGAAATACTCAAGGGCGCTGGCGTCTCCATCCAACTTGTAAAATAACATACACCTGTAAAAGGAATACCTCATGATATTCGACTTTTTTGCCGAGAAGAAAAAGGCCGTCATTGCCATGGCCCACATAGGAGCAATGCCAGGATCACCGCTTTACGATGCCGATGGCGGCATGGAGAAGCTTGTTGCAGATGTCCTTTCAGATATCGAAAAATTACAGGATGGTGGTGTCGACGCGATTATGTTCGGCAATGAGAATGACCGGCCATACCTTCTGAAAGCGACCACCGAAAGCGTGGCTGCCATGGCGAGTATCGTCGCTGCCGTAAAGCCCGTCTTGAAAGTCCCGTTTGGGATCAACTATCTGTGGGATCCGACCGCAAGCGTTGGCATTGCCGCCGCAGTCGGTGCATCTTTTGTCCGCGAGATTTTCACAGGCGTGTTTGCATCCGATATGGGTGTGTGGGCGCCCGATTGTGCAACCCCTGTGCGCATGCGCCGCAATCTTGGCTGTGATAATTTGAAGCTCCTCTTCAACATCAATGCGGAGTTTGCGCATTCGCTGGATCTGCGCCCTATCGGCCTTCGAGCCAAGTCCGCGGTATTCTCTTCACTGGCGGATGCAATTCTGGTCTCCGGCCCGATAACCGGCCAGCCGGTCGACGGGTCGCAACTGCGTGAAGCTGTTGAGGCACTTGATGGAGCCGTTCCTGTATTCGCCAATACCGGTGTCAACATCGACAATGTAGACGCGGTGATGTCGGTAGCGTCAGGCTGCATCATCGGTACGCATTTCAAGGTCGACGGAATTACGTGGAGCCCGGTTGACGTAGGCCGGGTCAAACGTTTCATGGACAAGGTGGACGGATTGCGTTGATTTTAGAATGAGCGATACCATCGACTGCGTCCTGGGGCTGGATATTGGCACGACTTCGACTATTGGCATTCTGATCGCATTGCCTGATCGCGTGCTGGCAAAAACCTCCCGCCCGGTCACGCTTTCCTCACCAAAGGTGGGCTGGGCAGAGGAGAATCCGGAAGACTGGTGGACCAATGTCAGCGAAATCATACCGGAACTGCTTGAGCAGTCGGGCGTCCAACCGGAGGCGATCAAGGCAATCGGCATTACGGGAATGCTGCCTGCTCTGGTTATCCTGGATCAGAACGACGCGGTCATTCGGCCGGCCATCCAACAAAGTGATGGCCGCTGCGGTGCACAGGTCACCGAGATTGCAAGCGAAATCAACGAGGCAAAGTTCACGCAAACCGCTGGTAATGGCATCAACCAGCAGCTCATTGCTGCGAAGCTGCGCTGGCTTGAACAGCATGAACCTGACAATTTCAAACGCATCTACACTGTGTTCGGCTCGTATGATTTCATCAATTGGAAGCTGACCGGCCAAAAGGCGATTGAACAGAACTGGGCTCTTGAGGCCGGCTTTGTTGATCTGGCAAATCATGAGCTTTCCGACGATCTTATTGCACTGGCGCACTGTTCGCGCGCCTGCATTCCGGAGAAAATTCGTTCAGAGAAAATTCTGGGTCACGTCACACGCTCCGCGATGCAGGCGACAGGTCTGAGCATTGGCACGCCAGTTGTGGGCGGCGCTGCCGATCACATCGCCTCGGGGCTGGCAGCAGGCGTGACACAGCCGGGTGATATGCTTCTGAAATTCGGTGGCTCGATAGATGTTCTCATAGCGACGCGCACAGCATCGCCGGATCCAAGAATGTTCCTCGACTATCATTTGATCCCCGATATGTTCATGCCGAATGGATGCATGGCGTCAGGCGGGTCATCTCTCAACTGGTTTGCAGACAAATTTGCCGGTGGTGAGTTGCCGGCTGCTCGAAAAGCCGGCCTCACCCTGCACCAGCATCTGGACACGATCGCTGCTACCACGCCCGCGGGCGCGGACGGCGTTCAGATCATTCCGTATTTTCTCGGCGAGAAAACGCCGATCCATGACACCGATGCCCGGGGCATCATTCATGGGCTCAGCCTCAATCACGATTTGCGCCATGTGTGGCGTGCCATGCTGGAGGGATATGCTTATGCGCTGCGTCATCATGTCGAAGTCTTTGCCGAAATGGGCCACCCGGCGCGAAGAGTTCTGGCATCCGACGGCGGAGCGAATTCGCAATTCTGGATGCAAATCTGTGCCGATGTGCTTCAAAAACCTGTGCAATTGCTGGTAGGTCATCCCGGCTCCTGTCTGGCAGCAGCCTGGGTTGCAGCTATGGGGGTAGGCCTTAGTAAGGACTGGGCAGGCATTAACCGCTATGTCACCTACGGAGAGCTGCTACAACCCAGGCCCGAGACCGCTGGATTATACGACAAGGGGTATCACCTGTTCCGTGAAACCTACACCGCCCATCGCGCGGCACGGCAGGCCATGGATGAGTATTAAGGCGGTTCTTTGGGACATCGATGGAACGTTGGTTGATAGCGAGCCTTTGCATTTGCAAGCGTTGCTTGCGGTTTGCAAGCAGTTCGGTGTTGATATTTCAGACCTGCCCGATGACAGGTTCATAGGTGTCGACTTGAATGGTGTGTGGGATGCGCTCAAGTCTCGGTTCCCGGAAAATCTAACCGTGGGTGCATGGAAAACATTGATAGACGATTGTTACGCACATCACTCTGACACGCTGCGTATCATGCCGGGTGCGATTGACACCATCCATAGCCTGCATCAGCTTGGGTACCGACAAGCAGCCGTCTCAAACTCGGGACGCAGGGTGGTCGATACCAACCTTGGTTTCCTTCGCTTCAACGAAATTTTCGAATTCAGCATCAGCCTTGATGACGTCGGCGAAGCCAAGCCTTCACCTGTGCCCTATTTAGAGGCTTTGAGGCAAATGGAGATCGAGCCATCTCAGGGTCTGGCGGTCGAGGACAGCCTTTCTGGCGCCAGAAGCGCACAGGCGGCCGGACTGGCACTGGTTGCCTATAGGAATCCAAGTTTACCAGCAGATGTGTGGATCGACGACCTCTCGGAATTGAAGGTGCATCTGACGCAACAGAAGTTGACTTAGCGCACCGTCAGTCCCCCGGATTGGTGAGCTTGTGCGGGGGGCTCAGTCGTCCAAAATCGTAACCATTCCAGCTTCTGGGTCGACCTCAACGATCTGTCCGTTCTTGATGAGAGTGGTTATGTCGCCGTCTTCGAACCGGTCACACATGGCAAGGTCAGCCAGGGCGGCGCCTTGTGCAAGGATTGTGTTTGCCTGATTGAACAGGATCGCTTTTGGCGTAATTCCACGTGATTTCATCTCGTAAAGCATCCAGGCAGACGCCACACCGCCCTTGGCCGTGTTCACAACCAGGATTTTTCCGTCATAGGACTGGCCGACCAGTTTGTGTTGTGGCCGTGAAAACGTTCCTTTCAGGCGATCAAGATCATAACGTGCCGAGAAATTATCATCGGCAACCAGGGCTTCGCCCCGCACTTTCGGACCGATGCCCTTGTGACATTTCAGGACCACCATCAGACGATCTCCCCTGTTACAGCCGAAGCAATGCAGTCTTCCATGCTGGCCAGCGCTGGCTGATAGCCGTAGCCACCCAATATATTGACGATTTTTGCCGAATTACTCAAAAGCCGGGTCCATCCGTTGGCCTGACCGATCTCGCGGGCATACTGATTATAAAAGCAGGTTCCCTGCAGCACTTTGCCCCCGGCATTTTCAATGGCTTCCACCAGCTTCATGCGCACCGCATCGGGATAGACCTGGGGCGCGGTACAAACGAGAACGGGAACCGTGAATGTCTGCCCCCGCGCCAGTTCCGCCACCTGTTGCATTTCCACAATGGATAATTGCGGTGCGGCAAACACAACGACATCGACCTTGTCGCCCTTCTGACCAAAATTGGATCGCAGTGTCGCCATATCAGCGTCGGTGATGTCTTCGGCGGTTAGTCGATCACTGCCGGCGTCCGGCAATGCCTGGGCCTCGGGCGTGATACCCGCCAGATGAAACAGCGGCGTTGATCCATAGCTGGCCATCGCCGCGCCCAGATGTTTCATCTCGTCGGAAGTCGGCACGCTCTCCAGGCCTTCGATTACCGGAACTTCCCAATAGGAACCCGCTTTGCGGCCGACAACCGCGCCCAGCACGCCCCAGTCGGTCAGTCCTTGCGGTTGGCTCCTGACAATGAAACGCTTGGTGGCGCGCCTGTTCTCGTCCAGGTGAAGCCCGTAGCGGGGTGTGCGGCCGGTCAGGCCTGCAGCCAGTGCGGACGGCCCGCCCTCGAAATTTGACCGCGCGCCGCATGCGCTGTTGGAATAGATAACGACGCCCGTATCCCCAAACGCCACGTGATCGCCGAGCACAGGTGGCATGATCGTCTGGTAATTGATGCAGGTATTGGTCATCAAAATTCCCATGCGTTCGCATGCTGCAATCGTTCGCCGGTCCAACTCCGCCATCTGCTCGGTCTGCCCCAGAGGGCTGTAATAATCGAGGTCGACACCGCGCGGATCAGTAATCATGGGCACGACCACCCTGGAGCCGGTGTCAGCCATCTTTTCCAGGAACGCCACGCCAGCTTCGCCGACGCTTTCAGGATCTGCCATCATGTGAGACTGGCTGACTTTCACGAGGTCTTCGGCGTCGAACATCTGGCCGACCTTGATTTGATGATCGATGGCCCATTGCTTGGCCTCGCCCATATCGCCTGCCAGCATGGCTTCCTCTTCGTCGTTCAGTCTCATTGTGGATTACTCCTGAAAAGCAGTTTTCTAATTCATTTGGCTTGGCAGCCAGGTGACGATTTGCGGGAAGAAATAGACAACGTAGAGCATGACAATCTGGATCATCAGGAATGGGAAAGCCCCCCGCGCCAGTGTCCAAAGGTTGATCTTTGAAATCCCGTGAATGGTGAAGAGATTGACGCCGATCGGCGGCGATATCTGTGCGATCTCCATCGCGATGGCGGCAAAGATGCCGAAAGCGAGCGGGTCCATTCCCAATTGGGTTGCAACCGGAAAAAAGATAGGTATCGAGATCAGCAGCATTGCTGCGCTTTCAAGAAACATGCCCAAAACGATGTATGCCAGGATCATGAGGGTCACGGCATAAACCCCGCTGGCATTTTCAATGATGGCGGAGGCGATCGATTGCGGCACCTGTTCGAACGTCAGGAAATGCGCAAAATACTGGCCGTAGACGATCAACATGAAGAGCATCGAGGTCGTGGCGGTGGCAACGATTGCGGCACCCTTCAGCTTTTCGAAGTTCAGCCGGCGCTGCGCAAGTCCCAAAATGATGACGTAGATGACACTCAGCGCGCCTACTTCGGTCGGCGTAAAAATACCCGTGTAAATCGCAGCAATGATGATACCGGGCAGAAGAACGACGCCAAGGGAACTGACCGTGATTTTCACGCGTTCGCGCATCGGCACATGGTGCGCAATTTTCACCTGCGGCCGTGAAAAAAGAACATATATCGTGAAAAGCGACATCATGATTATGCCCGGCACAACGCCGCCAATAAACAATTGACCGATAGAGGTTTCCGTAATCACGCCGTAAAGAATCAGCGGGATTGAGGGAGGAATGATGATGCCCAGCGTTCCGCCACCGGCCACAAAACCGCCGGAACGCCGTTCCCCATAGCCTTCCTCCAAGAGCAACGGAATGGCCACCAGCCCGACTGTGGCAGCGGTCGCAACTGAGGAACCGGAAATGGCCGCAAAAATGCCGCATGCCATGATTGTAGAAACACCGAGCGAGTTGGGAATTGCGCCAGCCCAGGCCTTGGTCACGTCGAACAGGTCGCGCCCGGCATCGGTGCGCTGCATGATGGTGCCGGTGAATATAAACAGGGGCAAAGCAATCAGCTCGAAGATCGACGCGCCTTGCCAGGTTGTATTGACTAAAGTCTTGAAAACGAGAAACGGATCGTCGATCAGCAAGGCTGAAATGAAGGCGGCCAATCCCATTGAGACGAAGACCGGTATGGTCAGCAGCATGAAAAAGAACAGAAGGAAAATCGAGATGTACCCGGCGTAGTCAAAGACGAAATCTTCAATCATCGTCAGTCTCCGACCATCTGGGAATCGATCACCGCTTCACCGGTTGTCATCTGAACCAGCGTTTGCAGAAAAAGCCCAAATCCGCCGATGGGGATAGCCAGAGCGGGTATCCACAATGGAACTTCCAAAAGGGTCGCCGACACGATCTCCTTTTGCACCATATTGGCCACGAAATAGATGCCCGATGAAATGATCAAAACCGCCAGCATCAGAGTGGAGAGTTCGGAGATAAGGTTGAACATTCGCGCCTTGCGAGGAAATATTTCCATCAACAGCGTAACGCGGAAATGCGCACCCGATTTCACAGCCAGCGCATTGCCGAGAAAACCAAGGAATATGAATGCGTAGAGCGTGGTCTCAAACACCCAGATCGTGGGGGCGCTAAACGAGCGCATGATTGCTTCATAGGCAATGGGCAGACACAACAGAACCATCAGGCAGATGGAAATGAGGGTCATTGCCTTGCCGATCAGGCGGGCAAATCTGAGCATGACGCAGGTCCTTGTTCAGGCGCTGATTGCATGGGTTTGCAGAAATGCAGACATCGTCCGCGCCAGTGCGGATGATGGGACCCGGCACTGCCGGATCCCATCACCGTGGGAGGTTCACTCAGCTGCGATCAAGTCCTGAACGTCTTTGGGATAAGTTTCCGTCGCTTCCTTGGCAAGCGGTTCCAACTGCTTGGCAAACGCGTTCCACGTCGGGCTTCCCTGCTCGATAACAGTTACCGTGTTGCCGTTGCCGCGCACCGTATCAAGAAGGCTTGACAGTTTGTCTATAGCCACCTGCTGCATGTGGTCGCGGGCTTCGGCTGCGGCTTCCATAACGATCTTCTGATTTTCAGGAGACATGCCTTCAAACTTTTCCTTGTTCATCACATAGGCATGGATGAGCGTTCCCATAACCCCGTTGGGCACGAACATGTTGGTGGTGACTTCGTAGTGTTTGAGGCCAACCGCCCCGCCAAGACCGCCCATTGCGCCCTTGACCGTGCCGCGTTGCAGACCTGAATAAACATCTCCGACCCCCATGATTGTGGGAGCAGCTCCCAGAATTTGAAGAACGCGGGCCGACCCTTTGGAGTAGGCCCGGATCGGCATGTTGGCAAATGCTTCAGGGCCCGTAATTTCAAAATTCGTGGAAACGACCGGTGCTCCAATGTCGAACATGGCGAGGATGATGGCACCCTCCTCACGCAATTTCGCATCAAAATAGTCGAAGACGGGATTGCCGGGTTTCAAATTATCGCGGGTCCATTCCATCGACTTGTTCCACAAGGGGGTCGTCAAGATGCCGACCTCGGCAACGCGTCCCGACCAGTTATCGAGAGTGGTCAAGGATATATCGATTGTTCCTTGGGGTACTGCGGTGGCCACAAACTGCTGCTTGACCATTTCTCCGCCTTCGAAGGTTTTCAAGCGGATGTCGCCGTCCGACTTTTCTGTCAGCAACTGTTCGAACATCGGAACGAAGTCTGCCACCTGATAATGGGCAGGACTTCCCCATGTGGAAAGTGAGAGCCGCTCAGCAGCAAGCGCCGGTGCGGCCGTCAGAGTCGCAATCGCAGCGCTCGCGATTGCCCCATATAGAAATTTGCGCATTAAGAGTCCTCCCAGAACATTTGCGTTTTTGTGGTTTTCATACAGCAGACGGTTCCGCCGTAAAATTACTATATAGCAATTAAGACATAACGATCTTGTTCGGTCAACTGTGTTCCATTAACTTGAACACACTTACGTTCTGAATGGCGTTCGGTGAAACTATCGACAGGTTGGATTCTATGAAGCCCTTAGCAGCATTGCCACAGCAGTCGGCATCCGATTTCATCGTGCGTTATTGGACTGAAGACGGGAATATCCCCAAGCACGTTAAGCTGACGCAGGCATTCACCAGGTCAATTCTGGAGGGTTACTGGTCGTCCGGTTCGCGCCTTCCCACCGAAGCCCAGCTTGTCGCGGCAACACCTTGCAGTCTCGGCACGGTACAGCGTGCCTTGCGCGATCTCGTCTCGGCGGGCGTCATTACGCGCAGACGCGGCAGCGGGTCCGTTGTAGCTGATCTGAACTGTCCCATCGAACAGCCCTGGCATATGCGGTTTCATCGAAAGGACGACGAAACGAAACAGACTCTGCCCGTCTATACGCATGTCCTTGGCAGAAGAAAGTCGAGAGAAAGAGGTGACTGGTCACAACCTTTGGATCAGACGGATCAGGATATTATTTGCATCGAACGGAGATTCAGCATCAACGGTGATCTGAATGTCTACTCAACCTTTCATGCCATAGCTGATCGGTTTCCAGAGCTTGTCGATTGCGACCTGGAGCAACTTTCGGGTCAGAACATCAAGATATTGATCGCCCGTCATCACCGGATGTCCGTTCACCGTACTCGCCAGGCGATAAGGTTCGAAGTCCCACCCGATCATATTGTCGAACAGTCCGATTGCCGGTCTGGCAGTATCACAACAGTGCTGAATGTGATCGCTTACGACCTGACAGGCACGCCAATGTATTATCAGGACTTTCATATGCCTCCGACCGACTATCTGCTCGATTTGGGAACATCAGCGTTGCTCGGCTAGAGGGTTTCGGCGCTTTGAGATTTCAGCTGTATGTGAGGCGCATAAGCTTCCAGCTGGGCCGCAATTTCAGAGCAGGCTTGCTTTTGCCGGTCAAGCATCGCGTCAAAATTCGGAGTTGCGTCACGGCGGTTGACCACCACAATCGTAATGCAGGCGATAGCGCGCCCATCCGCCGAAAGAATCGGACAGGTCACGTCCGTCACACCCACGATATCGCGACTTTCATGAACGATCGCTCCTACCTTGCGCACAGCATCCAATTCCGCTGACAGCGTCGCTCTGTCCGGCGGCCGGGTCATTAACGTGAAGCTCTCCGTCATCATCCGCTCCCTCACCTCCGTGGGCTGGAACGCCATCAGGACCAACCCGGAATGGGCGTCGGCCAGCGGGCGCCGATAGCCGAGTTTCAGCGAAAAGTTCATATCGGCGCCACCCGAGCTTGCGGCAAGAACAACTGTTTCCCCGCGGTTGGAAACGACGAGATGCGCCGCCTGGTGAACCTCTTCGGCAAAGCGCTCAATGATCGGCGCTGCAACACCGACGAGATTCCTGGCCCGCACGGTTTGCATTCCAAGGGCGAACAGCTTGTTGGATAGCATCAGACTTTCATTGTCTGAATCCCGCAAAATATAGCCCCGCCCAAGCAGAACGTGAACCATACGAAAAATTTCCGCCTTTGAACGCCCCAGCTCTTCTGCGATCCGCCGGGTTCCCATTGGCTGACCCTCGCGCGCCAGAAGCTCCAGAATATCAAGCCCCTTCTCCAAGGCCGGTGCGGCATATGTGGCTTGACGTTCACTCATTGATAAATCGCTTCATTGGTAATCCTTGACTTCATATATGAATTAAATATAGCATCAACTGTGGTCACGCGAAATAGGGGAGATCTGCCTGACCCGACAGAGAGGCTTCCTTAAGTGGACTACAACTTCAGATTTGGCGCAATATTGCGGTATCGGTCCGAGATTGTCGAAGGCATCGTCCTTACGCTCCAACTCTCCGTCCTTACAATGACAATTGGTCTCCTGATCGGTCTCTCAGTCGCAATCATTGGAACATCGACGGCACGGCCGCTTCGTATCGCGGCACGCGTCTATGTGGAGACAATTCGAAATACCCCCCTTTTGGTACAGTTGTTTATCGTCTTCTTCGGATTGCCCTCTCTCGGCATCAAACTCAGCGCTAACACGTCGGCCGTAGTCGCGCTTTCGATCAATATGGGTGCCTACGGCGCTGAGATCATTCGAGCCGGTATTGAGTCCGTACGGCACAGCCAGATCGAAGCCGGCCGGTCGCTTGGTCTGACTGGCATCCAGACATTTCAGCATGTCGTTCTGTTTCAGGCCCTCAAGGCGATCTATCCAGCACTATCCAGTCAGTTCATTCTGCTGATGCTGACAACGAGCATCGTCTCGGCCATCGGCGCAACGGAACTGTTCCATCAGGGCGCCTTCATTGAATCGCGCACTTACCGGTCTTTTGAAGTCTATGCGCTCATCACGCTTTGCTATCTGGCGATAACACTTGTCCTGCGAGCATTGTTTGCCGGGTTCTACTGGACCGTTTTCGTCCGCAGGCCAAGCCGATGATCCGTGAGTTCTCCGGCGGCGACGTAGTCTATCTTCTGCTCGCCGCGCGGTGGACGATTGCACTGGCGCTGACAGCGGCAATCGGTGGCGGCATTCTTGGTCTGATCGTCGCGTTTGCCCGCATCGTCCCTTTGCGCCCACTCAACTGGCTCGCAATCGCTTATATCAATTTGATTCAGGGAACCCCATTGCTCGGACAGCTCTTCGTGCTGTTCTTTGGCCTGCCGCTTTTCGGGCTGCCGGTCGATGCCTGGACCGCGGCAGCGCTTGGCCTGTCGCTTTATTCCAGCGCCTTTCTTGGTGAAATCTGGCGCGGCTCGCTGCAATCAGTGCCCCAACGCCAATGGGAGGCAGGTGCTTCAGTGGGTCTTACCTATTTTCAGCGATTTGGCTATATCATCATCCCTCAGGCCGTCCGGATATCAATTGCGCCAACGGTCGGATTCCTCGTTCAGCTGGTCAAGAATACATCCATTACGGCGCTTATCGGCTTTGTCGAATTGACCCGCGCAAGCCAGATCATGACGTCCGCAACTTTCGCGCCACTAAAAGTCTATCTCACAGCCGCGGCGATCTATTTCGTCGTCTGTTTCAGTCTGTCTCAACTCAGCCGCATCTTGGAGAGGAGAATACATGTCGCTCGTTAGACTGGATAATGTCGTCAAGTGTTTCGGCACCGTTGAGGTGCTGAAGGGCGTATCGCTGAGTATTGAGAGGGGAGAAATCGTCGCGGTGATCGGCCGGTCAGGGTCCGGAAAGTCCACTTTGTTGCGTTGCATCAATGCGCTCGAGCCGGTCCAGAGTGGTACGATCCAGGTCAATGAGATTGAAGTTACCGCACCCAACGCCGACCATAACGCCTTGCGTACGCATGTCGGCATGGTCTTCCAGAGCTACAATCTCTTCCCACATCTCAACGTTGAACGCAACGTAACGCTCGCCTTGCGTCTTGTGCGCAATGTAACGAAATCAGAGGCCCGCGAGACTGCATCGCGCATGCTGGCGAAAGTCGGACTGGAAGACAAACTTCTGGCCTATCCTGACGAATTGTCCGGCGGCCAGCAGCAACGGGTTGCCATTGCCCGCTCGCTGGCGATGCAGCCGACGATGATGCTTTTCGATGAAATCACCTCCGCACTTGACCCGGAGTTGGTTGGAGAGGTTCTCAAAGTCCTGGAAAGCCTCGCCCAGGATGGGATGACAATGATGCTGGTTACCCATGAAATGAACTTTGCAAAGAATGTCGCAGACCGGGTCATTTTCATGCACGAAGGCCAGATTCACGAAGACGGCCCGGCGCGTCAAACGTTGCTCGACCCGCAGACAGTCGAACTGAAGAGCTTCATCAACGCCATACTTCACTAGGCTTCGCATATGTTCGATCAAACCAGAAAGCTGAAAGGAGCAGAGAGAAAATCATCAGGTTCCCATCGCGCGAGCACTCGTGTTCGCGAACAACTTCAAACATCCGGCGCCCGTCGGTCCGAACAGGCTACCGCGACCGGATCAAACAGATGACAACAAAACAAGGGAGTAGAATCATGAAAAAATTTGTTTCCAGCCTAGCCGGGGCCGTCATGGCTATCGGCGCCATCAGTACGGTCTTCACCAGCCCTTCGAACGCGGCAGAGCTGCAAGACATTCTTTCGGCCGGTAAAGTCCGAATTGGTGTCCCTGTCGACGTGCCTCCGTTCGGGTTCGTTGACGCCAACAACCAGCCGGTCGGGCTCGACGTCGATGTCGCCAATCTGATCGGAGAAGCTCTGGGTGTTGAAGTAGAACTTCAACAGATTACTGGCGCCAACCGTATCCCCTATTTGGTCACCAACCGGCTCGATATGGTGATATCGGCCATGGGTGCGACACCCGAGCGAGCACAGCAGATCGCGTTTTCCTCGCCTTACTCGGCCCTGTCGATTGGCGTGTTTGGCCCTGATGCGATTGATGTATCGGCTCCCAGTGAGCTGGGGTCGCAGAGCGTAGCGGTGGCCCGCGGCACAACTCAGGACATTGAACTGACGGCAGCCGCACCAAATGCCAATATCCAACGGTTTGACGACGATGCAACGGCGGCCGCCGCCTTTCTGTCCGGTCAGGCCGATCTTCTGGCCACCGCCAACGTGGTTGCCCGGAACCTCATGGAAAACAATGATAAAGTGGAACTGAATGCCAAGTTCATCCTTCGGCTTGCGCCAACCCATATCGGCATTCAACAGGGCAATCCAGAACTGCTGCGTTGGTTGGACACTTTTGTGTTTTATCACAAGACAACGGGCGTGCTTTCCGACATTACCGAGAAATGGCTGGGTCAGCCCCTGCCCGACAATCTTCCCACATTCTAACTATTAATGGGCAGGAGCTTCATCGGCTCCTGCCGCCTCACTTTGCATATAGTCAGGTTCATTCATGACCCGTAAATCCACAGTCTACACCGATATTGATTACGAAAAGTCCGGCAAGCAGATCGGATTTTTCAGCATTCCCCACTCCCCTCAAGACGATGCCTGGGGCGCTGTTCAAGTGCCTTTGTGTGTCATAAAAAATGGCAACGGGCCGACAGCCATCCTGATGGGTGGTAATCACGGTGACGAGTATGAAGGACCGATCGTGCTGGGAGAGTTGATCCGAAATCTGGATCCCGGCGCAGTATCAGGACGGCTGATCATCATACCCGCGCTCAATCTGCCCGCCGCAATTGCCGGACGACGAACGTCACCCGTCGATGGCCTCAATTTGAACAGAACATTCCCCGGGGACCCGCTGGGCACCCTCACCCAGCAAATTACCGCCTATGTCAGCGATCATGTGTTTCCGTTGGGCGATGCCATGCTGGATCTGCATTCCGGGGGCTCGTCGCTCAATATTCTGCCCAGTGCAATCGTCGAGCCCGCGCCCGACCCGGCTCATCGCCAGCGCAACATGGACGCTGTACTCGCATTTGACGCACCGCTCACAGTCGTAATTGACAATCTTGGTGACCCGCGCACATCAACGGCCACATCCGTTCGCGCTGGTCTCACAACCGTTGGCACGGAAATGGCGGGACAGGGTACCGTCAGCCCGGAGGCCGTCGCAATTTGCCGGCGCGGCGTCAATAATGTCCTCGCCCATCTGGAAATCCTGCCCTTGCAGCCAAATTCGACAGAGCCAGTGAAGCCAAAGCCGATCCTGCGCATTCCCGGAACTTCCGGTTATGTCTTTGCCTCCACCGAGGGCATATTTGAGCCCTTCCATGCGCTTGGCGCTCATGTCAGAACTGGTGAAAAAGCCGGGCGTATTCACAATCTTGCCCACCCCTCCCGCGAGCCGGTGGTTCTGCACTATGCAACAGACGGCATGGTTTACGGGCGCCGCCAGCCCGGACGGGTCGACACCGGCAACTGTTGCGTGGTTCTTGCAGCCCCGCTCGAAGGTGATCTCAGATGATTTCTGTTGATGACATCAGAGAAGCTGCCGACCGCATTCGCGGCCGCGTCCGGCACACGCCCATCATCGCCGCTGTTCAGCTCAAGACCAGTCTTGCCAAAGATGCCGTTGTGACGCTGAAGCTTGAATTGCTGCAGGTCACCGGTTCGTTCAAGGCACGGGGTGCCACCAACAAGTTGATGAAAACCCCACCAGAAGTCCTGGCGAATGGCATTGTCGCCGCATCCGGTGGAAACCATGGACTTGCTACCGCACGCGCAGGTTTCATGTCCGCGGTTCCGACCTGGATCTATCTGCCGAACAACGCAACACCCGAAAAAATCGCCAAACTCCACCAATGGGGCGCTGAGACCAAGATCGTTGGATCTACCTGGCACGAAGCCAATTCTGCGGCGCTCGAACATGTCGAACAAACCAATGCCGCTTACTTTCATCCCTTCGCCGACCCTGATGTCGTCGCCGGCCAGGGCACAGTGGCGCTCGAAATTTTCGAACAGGTCAGGCAGGTTGATACCATTCTCGTCGCTATGGGCGGCGGCGGCCTCATAAGCGGCGTCAGCACGGCCGCAAAAGCCATCAATCCCAACGTTCGAATTGTTGGAATCGAAGCGGCAGGCTGTCCGGTGCTGTTGAAATCACTCGAGGCTGGAAAAAACCAGGCATTGGATCAAGTTACAACATCAGTCGCCACTATGGCCTGTGCTCTTACGGACGATAAAATTTTTGAGATCGTGCGCGCCAATGTGGACGAGATCGTGCTTGTTGACGATGAGGAGATGCAGTTGGCGGCGGAATGGTTGTGGTTTGAAATGGGTTTGGCTGCCGATCTGAGTGGAGCTGCCGCCATTGCTGCGCTCATGCAGGATCGCATTTCAACGCGATCAGGAGAACGCATTTGCGCGATTGTCTGTGGTGCCGGGCAGGAAGGTATCATTCATCGTTAGAAAGCCTGGCCGTGAAGATCTTACTCATTGGAGGGCCAAGGGCTTTGCAGCAATATTGAAAGATCGAACTTTTCAGGCATATCGAGCACGCCAAAATGTGCCCCGCACACCGTGTGCATGAAGAACAAAAAACCACAAGTCGATCGTAATCGACATGCAACATAGCCCCGACATATCACTTGACAGCTTGCAGATTCATATGCCCCTTTACTTAAACTGATATCTCAGTTGAGTTATCATATAATTTTCGGATTTGGCCATCGTGCCGAGGTGATATGGGAGTAAGACGATATGAAAAAATTTGTTCGGTGTGCTGCACTGGCGGCAGCGCTTCTTGGGTCGTGGGCCGCACAAGCGGCAGATTTTCCTGATGGTCAGATAACCTTGATAGTTCCGTTTGGTGCCGGAGGCGGTTCAGACCGCGTCGCCAGAACCGTGGATCGCTTCTGGCAGGAACAGACCAGTGAAAGCTTCAACTTCCAATATCAACCTGGCGCTGCCGGGGCCGTAGGAACTGACGCCATAGCCCGGGCCGATGCTGACGGCTATACGATTGGCATCGTGAACCTGCCCAATATGGTGGTCCAGCCAGTGTCAGGATCGGCCACTTTCTCGCTTGATGGTTTCGACTATATCGGCCGTGTCAATTCTGATCCAATCGTCCTGATGGTGCCGGAATCCAGCCCCTACCAGACTCTCGAAGACTTTGTCGCCGCGGCGAAGGAAGCACCAGGAACCATGACCCTGGCGATCACAGGCACTTTGGGTGCTGCCCACATCGCAGCTTTGCAGATGATGGATGACGCTGAGATCGAAGTGACACTGGTGCCCACGCAAGGTGGTGCCAACACTGTGGCTCGTATCAGCGGCGGTCATGTGAGCGCTGGATTGATCGGGCTTGGCCTGTTCACCAATCAGGAAAGCGGGCGCGCTCTTGCCGTCACGTCTGAAGAGCGGTCCAGCTTTGCAGCTGACGTCCCTACCTTCACAGAAAAAGGCATTCCTATCTCGCTCGCGACTGCACGGATCATCGTGGCCCCTTCGGGACTGCCGGACCATGCTCTGGCCTATCTGCGTGACACGCTGAAATCGGTGACTGAAAGCGAAGGCTTCATAACCGCATCAGCCGAGCAAGGTCAGGGCGCCATCTGGCAGGACGGCGAAGCTCTGGAAACTTCTGTCATGGCGATGGAAGAAAGTGTCTCAGCCCTGCTGCGCAAGTACAAGCTGATCGACTAAATCTGAACCAATTCAGGGCGGCCGGTTGTGTTCCGACCGCCCTGAATTGGGAGACAGATTCCCCGGAGACACATTTCAATGGCCTTTTCCGAAAGTCTCGCCGCCGCAATGGATCCGATGGTCCTGTTGCTGATCATTCTGGCGACCGTGTTTGGCGCGATCATCGGTGCATTGCCGGGCTTCAGCTCAGTCATGGCGATTTCCCTGTTGCTGCCCGTCGTTTACCCTATGGACCCGTTGATGGGTCTGCTGATACTCGGGTCGATCTATATGGGCGCAATGTATGGCGACGCAAATTCCGCGATCCTGCTGAACATACCCGGCACGGCCTCATCCTTGCCTACGACATTCGACGGATTTCCGATGACCTTGCAAGGCCGCGCCCGCGAGGCGTTGCTGGCGGCCCTTGCCGGGTCGGTGTTCGGCGGGATTACAGGCGTGTTGGTCCTGATGCTGACATTTGGCGCATTGGCAGAATTTTCATTGCGATTTGGACCGCAGGAGTATTTCTGGCTGACGATCCTGGGTTTAACCACCATCGCGGCACTCTCCGAAGGCAACCTTGTCAAAGGTCTTGCAGGTGGGGGATTGGGTGTCGCCATCAGCCTGATCGGTCTGGATTCCTATTGGGGCACGCCGCGCTTCACTTTCGGTCAGTCTTCCCTGATTGCAGGCGTTCATCTGATCCCTGCATTGCTGGGCCTGTTTTGCGTGGCTCAGGTCCTGTCCAGTCTTGCCGACCCGGACGGCGAGCGCCGTGCGCCTGAAATTGGCCGCCAACAGGATGCGCTGCGCATAGTCTTGCGAAGCATGGTGCGCCGGTGGGATGTCATGATCCGCTCATCGGCCATCGGAGTTCTGATTGGCATGTTGCCCGGCGCTGGCGGGCCCATTGCATCAACAATTTCCTACAATGAGACGCGCCGCTGGGATCGCGACAGTTCCAGTTATGGCAAAGGTCGCATCGAGGGCGTATTCGCCTCGGAAGTTGCCAACAATGCCATGGTAGGCGGCAGTCTGATCCCGATGATGGCACTCGGAATTCCTGGAAATGTGAACGCCGCCGTCATCCTCGGCGCGTTGTTATCCTTCGGGATGCGGCCCGGCATGAACTTGATTTCCGACGGATCAGGCGTGGCGATGTCATTCATGATCGGACTGCTGATTTCCAGCATCCTGCTTGCCCCTCTGGGCTATTTCCTGATCATTCGGGTGTCTACGCTGGTCTTGAAAATCCCCCGAACCTACCTTGCGCCGTCGATTCTGGTGTTTGCTTCGGTCGGCGCATTTTCGGTGACCAATTCGATGTATGGCGTTGCCATCATGATGGCCCTGGGGATTGGCGGTTATGCGCTGAGGCTGATCAAAATGGAAGCCGCACCCATCGGCCTGGGTCTGATACTTGGTCCGATCGCCGAGCGTGAATTCACCAGCTCGCTGCTCATCGCACAGGCGCAGGGAAGCTATTGGAGTATCGCGATGCGGCCGATTTCTCTGGTCCTGATCTTTCTGTGTCTGCTCTCGATCGCAACGCCGATGTTACTGATGCTGCGAAAACGCAAGACCGCACGACGCATCGACGAGGACAAGACTGCGGGGTCGAGCTGAAGATGGCGCACTTAGAGAAGATCATTCTGGCGATCGTCATAGGATTCTGCGGCGTTCTGGTCGTGCAATCCATGGGCATCAAACCTCCGGCGCGGACCTTTCCGCTGTTCGTAACCGGCCTCACGGGCATAATGGCTGTATTTGCTCTGGGGCGTTCGGTTGTTCAACCGCTGGCCGATTCAAGCATTCCGCAAAACCGTATAAAAACTATTCTGGTCGGGGCAGCCGGGCTGATTGCCTACGGTTTGATGATGTCGGTCAACTATCTGGCTGCAACGGTGGTGTTTCTGTTTTTGGGCTATGTTTTTCTGATGCCGGAACGAACACTGAAGGGTGTGATTACTGCCGCCTGTATCACCCTTGCGACCACCGGCTTCACCTGGTTGTCCTTTTCCTATTGGTTGGGGGTCAATCTGCGCTGATGTCAGTCTGCAAGCCCCAACGCCCGGTTCCAGGATGCTTTCAAGTGGACCTCCATAGCCTCGGCCGCGCCTTCGACATCGCCTGCATTCACGTGATCGAGAATATCAAGGTGCTCTTTGATCGCGCGCCTGTCCGTATAGTTGCGCAGACGAAAGACCAGCCGCGACAGTTGCAGCCGGTCAAGCACCTTTTCGAACAGATCGTCCGCGAAGTCGTTCACCAGCGCCGAAACAAACAACCGGTGCATTTCGTGGTCAAGCGCGGTCCGGGCATTGATTTCGCTCAGATCAAGCGGGCTATGCGCCGTGTCACCCTGCCTGGCCGCTTCGGTCCGCCTGCGCAAGTCAGCAGCGACTGCCTTGTCGCCGCCAGCGGTGAAGGCACGGACAGCTTCGATTTCAACCATCAAACGCATCTGAAATGCGTCGTTGATGGTTTTCTCGTCGATATGGAGAATCTGGACCCCGCGCTGCGGAATCAGCGTGACAATGCCATCGCCTTCGAGCCTCTTGAGCGCCTCGCGCATCGGCCCCATTGGCACATCAAGCATCGCACACAGCTCCCGCTGGGACACAAGCTGCGCCGGGCGAAGCTCACCCTGTTTCAAACTGTCCATGAACCGGCTATGCGCCAGGTTACGCAAAGTGGCGACTTTGGGCGTGGCGGCATCGGTCATCGGAAGTCCATCAATGTTTCAAAAAGCCGCTGATCACGGAGTCAGCCATCTGATGTTTCTAATATCTCATTCAAGAACTTAATCTAGGAAGTTTCAGTGACACAAGCTTGGACCCCGATATTTCACGGATTTCGCCGCGCTCAAGGGCGGCCGGGCGTTCGCAATTTTTTGCTGATCCTCAACCTCACTGGTCTGACAGCGCCGTCTGCACGGCACGTGGCACGCGATCTGTCTGGAAGCCGGTTGGTGTCAATGGACCATGGCAAGGCGATCAACGGTCGTGGAGAGACACCCGTTACAAAAACCATTGAGAGTATTGCACGACACCCGAATGCGGGTGCGGTGCTCATTCTCAGTGCGCATCGTCAGGTCGCTGAGGACCTTTTGCAGATGCTGGCCGATGATGATCGCCCGATCAAAGCGGTCACACTGGACGATACCCAGCGCGATGCATTGGCTTTCCGGTCTGCCGCCCTAAGGCAAGGCGCGCAGCTGATTTCACAGATCTCCTGCCAGCAACGAGAAGAGTTTCCATGGAGTGATCTGATGATAGCGCTGGAATGCGGCATGTCCGACCCGACTTCAGGACTGGTGGCGAACCCTTTGGTGGGACTGGTAACGGACCGGCTTATTGCCGATGGCGGCGCTGGCGTATTTGGTGAAACGACGGAATGGCTGGGGTGTGAGCATTTTCTGATTAAGCGGGCCGCGACGACGCAAATTGCCGAGCAGGTAAAACAGGCTGTTGCCCGACGGGAACGATTGGCCAGGGAAAGCGGAATGGACCTTGTTGGCAACAATCCCAATGCGGCCAACATCGCGTCTGGCCTCAGCACAATAGAGGACAAGGCAATCGGGAGCGTCGCCAAGACCGGCAGAGCGCCGATCACAACGTTCCTCGACTATGGCGAACGGCTGCAAGGATCCGGGCTCGCCGCGATGGACGGCCCGTCCTACACGCCGGAATCGCTGACAGGGCTTGTCGCCGCCGGGGCGCAGGTTTCCTTGTTCACCACCGGCGCAGGCAATTCCTTTGTCAACCGACTTGCACCAACGCTCAAGATTACCGCGAACGCCGAAAGCGTTGCGCGTCTGCCGGAACAGTTCGATTTCACTTGTGCGGAAGTAGTGGCCCGCCCCGATACCATGACAGCCGCCGCCGACGCGCTTGCCGCACGGATCATGGAAATCGCTTCAGGCGCCCTGACCTTTGGTGAAATTCTCGGCGAAGACGACGAAGTCATCGCCAGGTTTGGAGAAACTCTGTGATGACAAACGAACCAACCTTTCTGGCTGTCAGGCTGCACTCTGACGACACGGTTGCTGTCGTTGTTCAATCCATCCGCACAGGGTCAGAAGTGACAATCACTGGCCCCGGATCGGCTTTGTCGGTAATCGCAGGCGAAGATATCCCGTGCTATCACAAACTGTCGCTCAGACCGACACAGCCGGGCGAACCGGTGGTGCGAAACGGAATTGTCATTGGCAATGCTACACAGGCAATCAAGGCTGGCGACTGGGTTCACACCCACAATCTGGTCAGCCTTCGCGCCCGCCAGACACATGATGCGGCGGTCTGATGTCGCCTCAGCCCGATATTGTGCTCATCTTCTTCGATCAACATGCCCAGCGCAGCGCAGGTTGCTATGGTGATTGTCCGTCAAATCAGTTCTTTGGTCCGTGCAAAGGCGACAGCTTGTCCGCGCGTGCGTGCATTCAGCTTGGCAAGAATGGCCGACACGTGATGGTCGACAGTTTTTGCTGATACGAACAGACGGTCGGCGATATCTGCATTCGACAGACCTTCAGCGATCAGTGCGAGCACCGTCATCTGTCGACGCGTCAATCCGCCGGGATTGGATCTTGTGGCCAATTGGGGGCCGCGCGGGGTTGCGATTTCTAGCGTCTTTTCACTCCAGCATAACGTTTGTTTCGGATCATCTGCCAGCATCGAGAGTTGTCCGAGGTTTGAATAGGCCATTGCCAGCTCAGCGCCCGGCGCTTCCATCGTCAAGCTCTCCAATGCCTCATGTGCGTGTCGCACAGCCAACAGGCGGTCTCCAGAGAGGTAGTGGACGCGCGACATCCACCGCAGGCTGTCGCCTTCGATTCAAAATCAATCCCATCCATCAAATGCCGGGACTAAACACAATTGCTATATCGCCAGTTCCAGCGCCAACTCGCCGCGGACGCGGTCCTCGTCGATGTCGCAGCCGAGGCCGGGGGTCTGGGGAACCAGTGCCGCCTGACCTTCGCGCGGCAGCGGTGTGCGCAGATAATCCCCGGCCAGATGCTGCGGCCCGTTCAGATCGACGGGATAGCCGATACCATAGGCGGCAAAGACATGGACCGAGGCGGCAAACCCGATGGGCGCGTCCATGAGCCCCGAACCGATCAGCTTTATTCCAGCGTTCCGCGCCAGATCGCAGAGTTGCCGGGCATAGTGGATGCCGCCCACCTTCTGGACCTTGCAGACCAGACCCTCGACCGCATCGCGCCGCAACAGATCAATGATCAGCGGCAGCCCCATGGCGGATTCGTCCAGCGCGATGTTCATGGTCGTGGCCGAGAGCAGTTTTTTCAATCCGTAAATATCCGTCATTGGGATCGGCTGTTCGAAAAGTTCGACTCCTTCCGCCTCAAACAGTTTTGCCGCGCGCAGGGCATTGTCCAGATCATAGCCTTGGTTGGCATCGACCCAGACCACCGCATCGGGGGCCATCTGATGCACCGTGCGCACAATTTCGGCATCAAAAGCCGGGCTGTTGCCGACCTTGACCTTAAAGGCGCGGAAGCCCTCGGCCAGTGCGGCCTCGACTGCCGTGGCAGTTTCCTCCGGTCCTGGTTGCGAGACGAGATAGGCCAGCTCAACCCGGTCCGCCCGCTTGGCACCCAGCCATGTCTGAAGGTTGATCCCCAGCGCCTTGCAAATCAGGTCATGTGCGGCCATGTCCAGCGCGCCCTTGGCAATCGGTTGGCCGGGATCGAACCCGGGGGCCAACTCCATATCCATCGCGGCATGCAGCCCGGCAATGTCAAAGGCATCGCGCCCGATCAAGACCGGTGCCAGAACGTGCCGGATCGTCGTGGTGACCGAATGGATGGTTTCGGCCGACCAACGCCTGCTTGGTCCCGCCTCTCCCCAGCCAACGGTTCCGTCGTCGCCGGTCATCTTCACCAGCGCAATCTGCTTGCCCTCGTCGAGCGAGCGTGACACCCCCCGCGCCAGTTTCAGCACGCCTTTCAGCGGCAGACGCACCGGCAGCACCTCAATTCGTTCAATCTTCATGTCTGCGGCTCCTTTTTCTGCCGTTCCATCCGTTTTCGCCTGTCCGCAAATTCGCGCCATCCGACCACCACAATGGTCAGCACCGCGCAGGCCAGGAACATCGCGGAAATGGGCCGGGTCAGGAATATCGTCAAATCGCCGCGCCCCATGATCGCCGCCTGACGCAGCCCGACCTCGATCAGCGGGCCAAGGATGAAGCCGATCAGAAGCGGCGCGATGGGAAAGCCCAACCGGTTCATTAGATAGCCCATGACGCCGAAACCGACCATGACATAGACGTCGAAATAGCTGCTTGTGGAGACGAAGATCCCGGTCACGCCCAGCACCAGAACGGCCGGAAACAGCACCGGGTTCGACACCCGTGCAGTTTGTATGAATGCGTACATGCCAAGGCGCCCGATCACCAGATGCAGGGCCGAGGCCGCTACGATCATCAGGAAGAATCCGGCGACGAACGGTCCCTGCTGTTCGAACAAAGCGGGGCCGGGGATAAGTCCGTGAGCGATAAAGGCACCCAGCATGATTGCTGTGATCACGTCGCCCGGAATGCCCAGCGTCAGCAGCGGCACGAAGGTCGAACTTGTCACAGCATTGTTGCCCGCCTCCGCTGCCGCGACACCTTCGATGGCACCCTTGCCGAAGCGTTCAGGTTCGCGAGACAGGCTGCGGCTCAGCCCATAGTTCAGATAGGCCGAAACCGCCGATCCCAGCCCCGGAACGGCACCGATGAACACCCCGATCAGCGACGAGCGCCCGATCACCGGAAGTGAACGGCGCCAGTCGTCGCGGTCCAGACAGTGGTCGGGATCGCTCAGTTTCAGCGCGCCTTTGCGCTCACGGCGCGCCAGACTCGTTTCCAAAATGCTCAGCGCCTCTGCGATGGCAAACACGCCGATGACCAATGCGATGAAAGACCATCCCCCGGACAACTGGCGGAAGCCGAAGGTCAGCCGGAATTCACCGCTGAGTGGATCAACGCCGAAGGTGGACAGGAACAACCCCATGGCCGCTGCGATCAGGCCCTTGACCATGTTGCCTTGGGATAAAACACCGACCAGGGTCAGTGCGAAGATGCCCAGCGAAAAGCTTTCAGGCGGGCCGATGCGCAAGGCGAAGACTGCCATGGGCACGGCGAAGGCAATAAGGGCGATATCGCTGACGAACTCCGCAATCACCGAAGCATAGAGCGACATCTTCAGCGCCTTGCCCGCCTTGCCCTGCCGTGTCAGTTCGTTGCCGTCGATGGCGGTCGCCGCCGCTGCGGGCGTGCCGGGCACATTGATCAGCACTGCAGTCAGTGACCCGCCATAGGTGCCTCCCTTATAGATACCGACCAGCATCGCCAGACCGGCAATGGGCTCGACGTTGAATGTGATCGGCAGGGCAATGGCCACCGCCAGCGGCACGTTCAGACCGGGGATCGAGCC
>TARA_R110002096_G_scaffold432976_3_pt1 | contig 57632 bp, 47 predicted proteins | sample TARA_R110002096 | Tara Oceans TARA_R110002096 (sample SAMEA4397295) | marine metagenome | biome: Polar Biome; feature: [DCM] deep chlorophyll maximum layer (ENVO:01000326); material: water (ENVO:00002006), including particulate matter (ENVO:01000060) such as... | depth 35 m
CACCATTCTTTTTGTGGGATGTTCGGTTGCCGATGTTCCCATTACAAAGGTTATAAAACCTTTACTCCCTTTATTCTTAGTAATGATTGTCAGTTTAATACTGGTCACTTTTGTGCCAGACCTAAGCCTTTTCTTACCAAGACTCTTTGGTTATTAATTCACAATGAAATGAATAGATTCATGAACACAACATTTAAACATACACTTAGAACTGCAGGAATCGGTGTTTTGCTAGCCACTACTTTTGCTTGTTCCTTACAAAGTGATTTACAGCTAGAAATTACGAACTCAAATACTTTTGGAGTTCAAAATGCTGCCGTTAGCGTTAATTTAGAAAGCTCAAAAATTGTACTTCCTACTGCTTTTAGCATCGTAGATAGTAAAGGCGCTGAGATTCCGTATCAGTTGGACGATTTGGACCAAAACGGTACCAAAGAAACACTGTTTTTACAGATGACACTGGGAGCAAATCTCTCTGAAACCCTTAGCATCAAAAAAGCTGATAAAGCTCCTGATTTCACTACTAAGACTGCTGCTGTAATAAAAGTACGTGATAAAGCAGATCCTGAAAGCATGCAGATTGGTTCTGATTTTGAGTTTGTTGATAGCTACACTCAGCCTTTCGATTTTAAGCAAGACAACGGTCTTATTTTCTTAGAAGGTCCTGGTTGGGAATCCGATTTAGTAGGTTATAGATTCTACTTCGATAACCGCAATCGCTTCGACATCTTCGGAAAGAAAACAGATAAGCCTTCACTTGGTTCCATCACAGAAACCTACCACGAGCGTAGAGATTGGGGTGCCGACATCCTAAAAGTAAATTCATCCTTAGGAATTGGATCTCCTGCTCTTTTCCAAGACAATGCTTTTTTCGCTATTGAAAAAACTGGTTTAAGCACACTTGAAACCGTAAGTGACGGCCCGCTTCGTTCTATCATCAAAGTGACTTACCCAAATTGGACGGTTGGCGACAAAACAATGAATGCAGTGATGAAGTTAGAAATTCATGCACATCACCGTTATACAGAGCTTAGTTTGAAAACTGACGCTGCCGATGACGTTTTTGCTACTGGTTTGGTAACTCACAAGAATGTGGAAAAAATCAGTATTTCAGAAACACCCGACTACACTTTTGGATATACTTGGGGAAATCAAACAGATTTAGAAGAAGGTTTAGGAATGGCTGTAATTTTACCAGGAAACTACTCTCCTGAGTATAAAGGTGAATTTCAAGAAAGCTATGTGTTTAGTTTAAATAGCCAAAATTCTGAAGTGAAATATCGTTTTTTAGCTGCGTGGGAATTAGAGCCTGAAGCCGTTCGCATCCCAACTGTAGAGAAGTTTGAAGAATATATTGATCAAGTAGCCAAGCAATGGCAACATCCGCTAAAAGTAACCATCAAAAAATAAAAGAATATGTCAGTTTTAGAGAGTTTTTCATTAGCCGGAAAAACAGCGTTAGTAACAGGAGCAAGTCGAGGTTTAGGCCAGGCAATGGCCATTGCTTTAGCAGAAGCTGGAGCAGAAGTTATTTGTTCAAGTTCATCTGATGGTGGCTGTAATGATACCGTTTCAAAAATAGCGAGCTTTGGTGGAACGGCCCATCAAGTAACCGCAGATCTTAGCAACAGATCTCAGATTGAAACTTTCATTGCCAAAGTTTTTGAGATTTCGCCTTCAATAGATGTGCTCGTTAATAATGCAGGAACGATAACTCGCCATCCTGCAAAAGAATATCCCCTCGAAGAATGGGATATGGTTCTACAAGTAAATCTTGCTTCAGTATTTCAACTATGCCAAGCTTTTGGCAGTAAAATGATTGAACGCGGTGGTGGGAAAATTGTGAATGTAGCCTCTCTCTTATCGTTTTCTGGCGGGATAACAGTTCCAGCTTATACTGCAAGTAAGCACGCCGTTGCAGGACTTACAAAAGCATTGGCCAACGAATGGGCGAAAGATAACATCCAAGTTAACGCCATTGCCCCTGGATATTTTAAAACTGACAACACTCAAGCGTTACAAGATAACGAAGAGCGAAATGAACAAATTACTGCACGTATTCCTGCTGGTCAGTGGGGAACTCCATCCGATTTAGCTGGAGCAATCGTGTTTTTAGCTTCGCAAGCAAGCAACTATGTAAATGGCCATACCCTTACCGTAGACGGCGGTTGGATGGCTCGATAAATTTAATTTCTAATTACAAAAGACCTTTTAAGATGGTAAATCCAAAGTTAATAGGACCCAACAAACAAGCAGCATCGAAAACCCCAGAACAGCGTAGAAAAGACGCTAAAGTTCAAATTCCTCTTACGGATGATGTAAGAGTTGTAGAGACTTTTGATGCTGTGCCAGTTTTAAATAAAAGAGAACCAATCATTACTGGAGACAACTCAACTTTTGAGTACCTCCGATTAGCTAGAATTGTTTTAGATCCTGGCAAAGATGATTACTCGGCTCAAGAAATTTCAACCAGTAACGAAGAACTCGTTTTTTATGTAAATCGAGGATCTGCTCAAGTTGTGGTGAACGGCGAGACACACACTCTTTCGACTGGTGATGTGATTTACATCGGTATTAATGAAACGGCTGTTGTTTCAGCAACCGAGTTTACTGATGTAAGTGAATTTAGAGCTGTGGATTGTAATACTTCATATCCTGTTCAGCACATCAAGCACAAAGAGCTCGAGAAAACCGAACTTGCGGCCAATGTTGGTTCAAAACGCCCAATGAGTGTTCGAACGGTATACAAACTTGTTGATGGCGCCAATGTTCAAGCATGTAGATTGCTTTTTGGTGACACTTTTATGCAACAGCCTGGCGCGGTTGGAAGTTATCCTCCACATTTTCACGGCCCTGATGGTCCTTTTGGATTTGGTAAAGATGCCAAAGAAGAAATCTATCACTTTCGTGTACAATCAACTATTGAAGGCGATAAGCCTTACGTCCTTCAGAACTGTTCTCGACCAGGCGAAGAAGTTGGGATTTATACCCATATTTTTGACGAGCAAGCCATCAACGTAACACATGGTTACCATGATACTATTGCGCCTCCTGCCATAGAATTTATGTTTACTTGGTGTTTGGCTTCCTTTACAGAAGGGCGACGTGATTGGGCAGAAGTGCTTAACAAACCAGGTTTTGATAACGAGTGGTAAATCACTCTAATTTAGTTTAAAGACTCAAATTCCATCATGAAAAAATTATCTTCCATAATTGAGGATGTTAGAAAACGAGCCGCTCTTGCAGTGGTTCGTTTGCCTAATCCTGAGGATGCAATTCCCGTTACCGAAGCTTTACTAGAAGGTGGAGTGACCGCAATTGAAATCACACTTTCTACACCAAACACTTTTGAAGTAATTGAGCAAATTAGCTCAACATTCACAGGTGATGCTTTAGTAGGAATTGGCTCGGTTACAAATATTGAACAAGCTGAAAAAGCCATCCAAGCTGGTGCGAAGTATGTAGTTTGTCCTATTTTCAAACCAGAAATTATTGCTTTTACGGCATCTCATAACATCCCAACCATTCCGGGATGCTTCACACCAACCGAAATACAACATGCCTATGAAGCAGGTGCGGAAGTAATTAAAGTCTTCCCTGCTGATTGTTTAGGAATGGCGTTTTTCAAAGGAGTGAAAGCACCTCTGCCCCATCTCAACTTGATACCAACAGGTGGTGTAACACTAACCAACGCTGGAGAATGGCTAAAAAGCGGTGCATTTGCTGTAGGCTTAGGTAGCGCCTTAATGGATAAAAAAGCCATTCAAGAACGCAATTTCCACATCTTAACATCCAACGCAAAACTTCTGATGGAAACCATCCGCCAGGCTAATAATTAATACCATGTCCAAAAAAGTAGTAACCTTCGGAGAGATTATGTTAAGACTCTCCACACCAGGATTTTCAAGATTTGTTCAATCTCAGAACTTTGATGTAAACTATGGCGGTGGCGAAGCTAATGTTTCGGCAGCGTTAAGTAATTACGGCCTCGAGAGCTATTTTGTAACGAAGCTTCCTAAGCACGAAATTGGCGAAAGTGCCCTCAATCAAGTTCGAAAATTTGGTGTAGATACACGTTATATCGTTCGTGGTGGCGACCGTTTAGGCATTTACTTTCTAGAAACTGGTGCCAGCCAACGTCCTTCCAAAGTAATCTATGATCGAGCAGATTCTGCCATCACAAAAATGGACACCAATGAAGTTGATTGGGATGCCGTTTTTGAAGGGAAAAATTGGTTTCATTGGACAGGAATCACTCCCGCTTTAGGCAAAAAAGCTCAAGAAAATGTACGCCTAGCCTGTATTGCAGCCAAAAAAGCTGGAGTTACCATTAGTTGTGATCTAAACTTTAGAAGTAAACTTTGGACTTCAGATGAAGCTCAAGCAGTGATGAATCCTTTAATGGAATATGTTGATGTTTGTATTGCTAATGAAGAGGATGCAGACAAAAGCCTTGGCCTAAAAGCCGGTACTACAAATATCGAGTCTGCGGAATTGGATGAGTTTGGATATTTCGAACTTGCCAGAAAACTGAAGCAAAAATACAATTTCCAGACAATTGCTATCACGCTAAGAGAAAGTCATTCTGCTTCCCGAAATGGATGGAGTGCTATTCTACACGATGATAAGAACTGCATAACACCAGCACGCTCCACTCATTACGATATACAAATTGTAGACCGCGTTGGTGGGGGCGATTCTTTTGCAAGTGGATTGATTTACGGCTTACTTGCTAAAGAAAATACCAAAGATGCATTAGAGTTCGCTGTAGCGGCTTCATGCTTAAAACAAACTATACCAGGTGATTTCAATTTAGTTAGTGCTGATGAGGTGGAAAAGCTACTTCAAAACGGCGGTAGCGGTCGTGTAGAGCGATAAGCTAAACTATACTTGATGAGTAACTATTAACAATAGTATTAATTTTTGCCTATATATCAGTATTTAGGACTCGTTTTTAGATACTGATTAGTTTAAATTAGGATTATTAGGTATATTGGGTATAGAAATAATTTTTAATAAAAGTAAAAAATGTCGATAGATTTTCAGGATTCAACCCCGCTTTATGTTCAGATTGTAAGGGACATTAAAGAAAAAATAGATGGTGATGAGTTAAAAATCGGGGAACAGCTACAGTCCCACAAACTATTGGCAAAAGAATACGACGTAAGTTTAATAACTATAAAAAGTGCCCTCTCTACTCTTATAGACGAAGGTTATTTGTTTAGCCGAGTTGGCAAAGGAACGTTTGTAGCTAAAAAGAATGGAGATGCAAGTATCACTCGCCACTCTTCAATTGGCATGGTTCTTCAGCATTTAAAAGATCCATTTTTCTCTTTAATAGCTCAAATAGTTGAAGAAAAAGCTTATACCAAAAATTTCAATATTCTGTTATCTAACAGCTCTAGCCAAATTGAAAAAGAAGAAGCTCAAATTAAGCACTTTAGAGCTCTTGGTGTTAAAGGCCTAATCATTGCTACTTTGCGAAAAGAACTTCAGGCACCTCCTATTATCAGAAAGTTACATGCCGATAATTTCCCGTATGTAATGATATCTTACATAGCAGATGAAGACATTTGGTATGTAGGAACAGATCACGAGCTCGGGGCCTATTTAGCAACTAAACATCTTATAGATTTAGGTCATACAAAAATTGGATATTTGAGTCCCAAAACTAATCCTCTCGATACGATTCGTTTTAAAGGATACAAAAAAACGCTTGACGAAGCTGGAATTGAATACAACGAAACATTTCGGTTAAGCAAGAATACCAGAGATACGCTAATAAGCTACGAAGCTGGTTATGAACTTGGTGATAGGTTCCACGAATTGGATGAAAAACCTACTGCATATTTTGCTTACGACGACACTTCTGCTTTAGGCTTTATGAAACGTGTTCAAGAACTTGGATACCGTATCCCTGAAGATTTAGCATTAGTTGGTTATGATGACATCGACCAAGCTAAATATGCTACAAGTCCACTTACTACTATTCATCAACCTGTTGAGAAAATTGGTGAAGCGGCAATAGATAAGCTTATTAAAAGAATTGAAGGTGAAAAAGCGGAAGTTAGAACACTTTTTGAGCCTCACTTGGTAATTCGTGAGTCTTGTGGCGCTGCCATCTCTTCTAAATAAAAAAAGGAAAGATAAATCTTTCCTTTTTTTGCTTTCAATTATTTTTCTGATTGCACTCTGCTCATTTGATTTTAAATCTGACTAAGTAAAAATGCTAGAATTAGATAGCCTAATACAATTGCCCAAGAGATTAAAAAGCCTTTCATATCTACTTTATAGTTCTTGAAACTGAACTTCTTATCTTTCTTGAATAAATCTACAAGTATCAATCCCTCTCCTGCTTCAAGTGCTGCTGTGTTATCTAATAATGGGATAATGTTTTCCTCAGATTGAGCATTTCTTCGTTTAGGCTTCTCCAAATCTGAAACTGATATTCCTACATCCTCCAGGCGTTGCTCTTGGCCAACAGGCGTATTTAGAAGAGAATAGAATCGATTCACTATCGCTTCGTCTTCAGGTTTAGTAAACCAGCTTACTGTTACCATTGTAGCAAAACCAATCGGAATGTATAATGCTACTTGCTCAGGAAAACTCCAGCCGTAATAACTTGTAGTGAATGAAATTATAGCTGTGATAATCATGGATGACCAAGCACCATAACGATTCGCACCTTTCCAAAAAACAGCAGCCCAAAAAGCTATTCCTAAGAAAGCCATAATTTTCCAGATTAAAAGTAATCCTTCTACTACGGTTGGGATGTATAAAGCAATTCCAACGCCAGCGGCAACCACAAAGAAAGAACTAATTCGTGCAACACTTAAATAGTGTTTTTCTTCGGCATCTTGTTTTAAGAAACGCTGGTAGAAATTTCGAGTAAAAAGAGCGGAGCCATTCACCATAAAGTTATTACAGGAAGCAACTACAGCCGCAATCATAGCAGCTATCATCAAGCCAATAAAACCAGTCGGGAGTAATTCTACAATAGCTCTACCAAAAGCCAATTCTCTTTCCGAGGAATCTGCGTTTACGATAGATGGAAATACAACGGCAATCAAAATACCTGAAAAAGCCCAACCCAGAGTTGCGAAACGCTTTATGAAAGTCCCATAAGTCCAACCACTTCTACAATTGATTTCAGTTTTACCCGAGCCATTTATTGCCATGTGATGAGGCTGAACTACCACACCAATCAAACCATTTAACACCGCCATCGCGATAAAGAAAAGTGTCACTTCTTCGTTTGCAACCAAGCTAAACCAATCGGTTGGCAAAGCAGCATGTGCGGCCTCCATCCCTCCAATTCTTTCTAATGCAAACGGAATGATTAAGAATGAAAGTAGTAGAATGAAAAAGCCTTGAATAAGCTGCGTTGCAGCGGCGGCTACCAAACCACCTAGTGCTCCATAAACCACGAAGAAAAGCATCATTCCAATAACTGCAACTTCTGTTGAAATAGCACCTCCAGTAACCGCTTCAATAGTAACACCTGTTCCTTTTAAAACCACGCCTATGTTTGCGGCAAACCAAGTTAAGCCCACAAAAGCGTACGCCGCTCCCATTCCTGTTCCATAGCGTTGTTCAAAGAAATCGCCAATAGTAATGTAGCGTAGACGTCTATAAATGGGGGCAATTAACCAGAAAAATGGAGTCGAAAATAAGTACAGCCATTGGTACCAGATTCCAGCTAAACCAATTTGTGAAGATGCGCCAATTACGGCCACAACTTGATCGGTTCGTGTCCCAGCACCGAAAGCTTGGGCAACCATAAGTAGCTTTCCAAACTTACGACCTCCCATAAAATAATCACCAGTAGATTTAACAGCTCGATTTGAATACAAACCAATTGCCGTAATTACTGATATATAAATGCCGAGAATAATCCAGTCTAAAACACTGATTCCTAGAAAGTATACACTCATATTAGTTTTCCATGTTCTGATATTCGTCCATTGCAATGGCTGCGTAAATTACCGCACCTAAACCTCGTGGGTCATTTAATCGAGCTCCCCAATCTGCATATTCTTGATCTGAGAACATAATTGGCGTTCCACGAACAATTCCAATTACATTACCATCTTCATCAATTTGCTGAGCAAGAGCATTCCAGCCTTTATCAATGCTTTCAGCATATTTCTCTTTGGGTAACCAACCTTCTATAACACCTACTGCATAGGCCCTTACAAACATCGCTGTTGCTGAAGTTTCAAGGTAGGTAGAAGAGTTATCCAACACTTGATGCCATCTTCCATCTTCGGCTTGGACTTTTAATAAACCATCGGCATGATTCTTAAAGATCTCTATAATTTGTGCTCTTTTAGGATGATTTATTGGCATTGCAAGTAACAACTCTGTTTTGGCCATCATCGTCCAACCGTTGGCTCTGCCCCATTTACTTGGAGAATATTCTCCATTTCTGGAAAAATAACCATGCCAATATAAACTGCTCGCATCATCACGTAAGTGACTATCAAAAAGAATTACTTGTTTTACCACTTCATCCAAATATTTTTGGTCGCCTGTAAGTTCAGTCATTTTTAAGAGAACGATGGAACTCATAAATAAATCATCTGCCCAAACACTCATGGTATCTGGCGTAAAACGAGCAAATGTGCCGTCTTCTAATCGAGAAGCTTTTTCTAAGATATAGTCAGAAACTCCATGCGCTAATTGCTCTTCAACTTCATTTCCTTCTAAGCCTTCATCAATAAGTCGATTTACATATGGCACTGTTTGCATTCCGATATCATCCAATAAAGAGTATCTAAAATAATGCCCAAAAGGACTTTCTCTAAGTCCGTAATCGTCTCGCATTTGCTGAATATCATCCCTGTTATCAAGGAAGAAATTGAGGTGATTGTTGATGTATTCTGAATAGTCTAAGTCTGAAAAATGACGATCAGCACTGCGCATTGCATCCAAAAACGTACCTGTAAAATAGCGCCAATCTTGATAAGCTAATTTCCCTGGCAATCCTTTTACTAAATTCAATTTAGGCAGGTTCCAACGAATGGATTTACCAGCATTGCTGGGATACTCTTCAGTCAGCATTTCGGTGACTGAGATATTAGGGTTTTCAATTTGGGAAGCATCAAACTTTTTTGAAAGTGGTCCTAGCCACCAGTATCCAAAATGTTCAAAATCTTCATCTTCTGAAGGTGCATGTAATTTAACAGCAGGATGAGCAAGACCATTATCAAAGCGTAAGAATCCGAAATTTATTCTATTTTCTGCCTTATTTCTTGGCTCAAAATGGATAACTAATGTGTGTTCTCCTTCTGTGAGAGCGACTTTTACTTTGTCGTTATAATCGAACAATCCATAATCATCATGACTTAAACTTCCTTGTTTGGAAGAAGAATTGCTAAAAACTTCATTACCATCAATCTGAATACTAATTTCCCCTGCGGCATGAGTTACTCCAAATTCCATTTCTGGTAAAGTCTGAATTTCCTCAGAAATAACAACCTTTGATCTTGCATAGAAAACACCCGCTTCTTTGGTGGGGAAATCTATTAGATAAGAACCATCTTGCTCAAATTCTTCCACGCTTGCAGTAAATTCAAAAGTAGTTCCATTCACAATTATGTCAGAAACATGCTTTGTAAGTTCTTTGGGGGATAATGTTTCTTTTTTTGGCGAAGAACATGAATACAAACTTACAGCTAGTACAAGTAGTAGGAGTTCTATTTTGGGGAAATATTTCATGTTGATTAGTTTCAGAATTCGATGGATTATTTTTTGTAAATCAATGGATTAAGATCGGTTTTAGCGATGTCTCCAGGGTTTAGATTAGGAAGAAATGCATCACGATCGGCTAGATGTGGTGTTCTTGTAAATTCGCTTACTTTAATTCCATCTTCCATATAAATGATGGTCATAACAGCGCGAGTTTTATCCGAAACATTAGGCCCAGCTCTATGGAATGTCCAACCTGAATGGAAGCTAATTTCACCAGCATCAAAACCAGAATCGACCAGTTCCAAATTTGCATCAGCAAGTTTGGATTGAATGATGGCTTCACTTTCTGTGCTGATTTCTAAATCTCGACCAAAATCATATTTTTGGCTTCCTAAGCTAAATGCGAGCGGTCCCATATCCTTTGTTGTCTCTTGAAGTGGAATCCAAGCTGTAATGGTGTTGTCACTAGCTAAAGGCCAATAAAATTGATCTGCATGCCAAGGAGTAATGTTATTAATTGAACCCGCTGGTTCTTTGTATAAAGCTTGGTCGTGATAAAGGCGAACTCCTTCTACTTGCATCAAATCGGCAGCAATTTTGCCGAGCTTTTTGCTCAATATCAACTTCCTCACAGTTTCGTTATCCTTCCAGAGATTAGTTATCTGTATAAAAGCCTTTTCAAAAGCCGTTCTTTCTTCCATCGGCTTTTTGAGCAATGGATTCTTTTCGACTACCTCTTTTGTAATTTCTTTATTGAAGAAGTCAAGAGTTTCCGTATCCAAAACTTTCTTTAGCTTTATATAACCATGCTCTTGATAGTAGCTAATTTGTTCCGATGTTAGCTCAAAAGGTTCATTCAGGTTTTTATCTAAGTCATGCATTTTCGTTCTCCATAACAAATGTTGCAGCCTCAGTATCAATAAAAAGCTTGGCGTTATTATGAACTCTTAAAATGGTTGCTGGACATTCTGTAGAAATCGGGCTGAATAACGTTTTTTGAATGGCCTCAGCCTTCTGTGGACCAGGAACAACAACCGACAAATACGTTGCTTTCATTAATGCAGGAATTGTTAAAGTAGCAGCCGTTTTTGGAACATCATCTACATGTGGGAATTCGCCATCGTTCACTTGTTGCTGTCGACATACTAAATCCAACTCCACTTCTTTCACGGTTTTATTATCGTAAAAATCTGCAACGGGAGGATCATTAAACGCCAGATGACCATTTTCTCCAATTCCCAAACAAACTAGATCAATTGGAGCTTCATCAACAATTTTAGCATAATCATCTAGACTTTCGCCAAAGTAATGCACCTGCTTGAAATCCTTATGCTTAAATAGATGCTCCTTCAAAAAATTCCCAAAACGTTGTGGGGCAGTAGCGGGCAAAGTGTTGTATTCATCCATGTGGAGAGCAACAATTTTGTTCCACTCAATACTATCAATATTCAGTAATGCTGAAATAAACTCACGTTGAGAAGCTGCAGCAGCAAACACAATTCGTATCTCCTCTTTGGTTTTCAAAACCTGTGCGATTATTGACGCTACATGTTCTGCGGCTTCTTTACCCATACTTTTTCTATCAGGAAAAACGGCAACTTTTAAGGTATCTATCTCAAATTCTTTCACTTTAATGTCCTCTTGTTAATCAATAATTTTATATCGGTTTTTGGTGCTTCTCATTTCAGAATCTGGAAGTCTAAAGCTGAAACCCCAATCTCCTTTCCCGTTAGTTATCTTTACCATCAGATGATTTCTCCCCTCTTTAAGAGGTAGAAATAGTTCATCATCGTCGGCTTTAAATGCTCTTTCTACAATATTTTTGTGAACTTGAACTCCATTTAAATAAACTTCTACCCCATCGCTACTACCAACTAAAGCTCGTACTTTTTGGTCTGTTGCAACATCGATATGAGCGAAGGCATACATCACAGAGTTTTCACTTTGCTCATAAAGCTCATCTAGGTCAACTTTTGCGAAATACGGTGTGTTAACTCTTTTCCATCTATACTTTACATCGTTGTAGTAGAATTCCTCAGTTACACTAGGAAAAGTTTTTGAAATACCACTAGTAGCTTCTAAATGATCTTCCCCCGAATCTTTGTAGCCCATTGGATTTGGAATAGGCTCTATCATCAACCAGCCTCTAAAATACCAACCATCCGCTTTCTGAATATCTATTCGGATTTCTGAAGGCTCTGGTAAAGCTTCGTCTCTATCAAAAGCATACGTGGCACTCATGAGAGAGTCTTTCACTTCACCCAAATCACTGATTAAATTGTTGTATTGCGTTGCAATTCTATCCCAAGCATACACTCTATTTTCTTGCATCCATAACGAACTATTAAACTCTTCAAGCACTTCTAATGAACTGTAAGATTCCGAAATTGCTCGATATGCTTTAACCAGCAGTCTTCTAGCTTTGGCTGGATTTGAATTTTGAATGGAAACTGCTTCACGATATGCTTCCGATGCAGATACAATTGCAGGGCGACTTTCTGCCAAGAACTTATATTGATTGATAGTAAGCTGGATGTACTCTACATCTTGGGAATAAATCAGTGGATCATAATTCTTCAAAGCCATTTCAGCACTTTGTACAATTCCGTCTACTTTTTCCCAATCGCTAATGTTGATTAGTCTCGATTTACCTTTCTCAGGAATGATTCTATCCCAAAAAATGGCTTCATTCATTTTCTCGGTAGATTTGATATCTGCTAACTTATTCAGTTCATGGATTGCTTCAGATAATCCGTTGTTGGTACTTCCATACACCGCTTGGTTAAATCTACTATCATAACTTTCATCAGTAGGATTGCTATTCCAGCTTTGGTCTGCAGCAAATGCAACTCCATACCAATCTCTAGAAAACAACGCAGCTCCACCATCATCCCAAACAGTATTCAACATTCCCCAAACACCTTGCTTCACTGTTTCTTCCATAAAACCGCCGATATTGCCAATTGCAGTATTAAAATCAGGCATAATACTTCTGGAGTTTAGGATACCAGTTGAAACTAATTGCGTATAACCTGCTTCTTTAAACGGCAATATTCTATGCGAATAATCATCCATTATATCGTAGCCCCAAGTAACCAGAATAATGTCTTTTGGTAGCAGATCAAGGAGCGCAGGATGTTCTAAAACCAAATCTCCCCACACCATAATTGTCTTCCCCATCGGAGTTATGATATCGTAAATTCTTTTTATGTGGTTTGCATAAACCACGTCGTAGCCAAGACTGTCAACCATGGCTTTGGAAGCCCCAGAACCTAGATCGAAGGTTTCATCGGAGTTCACATGGAAGTACTTGGAGTGAAACGCTGGAATCATTTCTTTGTAAATATCTTCTAGCAGTTCATAGCTTTCTTCAAATGCTGGCGAAAGTAATGTTCCATTTTCTCCTAAATGTGCAAATTCAGGGTGCTTTAAGATTTGATCGAAGTGTCCAAACGATTGGAAATTACCTACTAAGTCGATGTGATATTTTTGTGCATAATCGGCGAGATCCTTCCACTCTTCAATACTTAACGCGCCGCCAGGAGGTGCAAACTCTGGATGACTTTTTGTTTTAACGACATCCTGAGTGTAGTAAGTAAGCATATTCACTTTCATTTCAGCCATACGCTCAATCTGCTGATGCATATATTCTTTTGTAGGAACGGGACCACGACTTATGTCATCCATCATTCCACGAATTTCCATGTCAGGCCAATCTGTTATTAGTAACCCTGAAATATTTCCAGAAATTCTATTGGTTCTAATAAGCTGTTTTAAAGTTTGAACACCATAAAACACTCCTTTGGTTGTAGCAGCAACAACAATAATTTCAGAAGCCGAAACCTTGATTTGATAGCCTTCCTCTCCAATTGAAACTGGAATTTCAAGCCCATGTTCTTTTACAATTTTAGAAAACGACTTATTAAAACCTTTTACTCCTATAATGATTTTTCTGCTAGTCTTGTTCGATGTGAATTGGAAATCAGCATCTATGCTTTGCTGAAATTCACCTGTTAACTGACTTGCTAGAAACTCTACTTCTTGTTTGTCTTTGAGGAAACTCTGTAGATGAAACGATCCTTTCAAATCGAACGAACCGTTCGTGAATTGAACTTGCTGAGGCGCAGGTACAATAGAAATTTGTTGTGCAATAAGCTCAACAAAGGAGCTCATGCATAGAATCATTAAACAGAGTGTAAACTTGGTTCTATTTCTCATAAGGCATGGGTTTTAAGATTCTCTTCAATGAATTGTGCGGCGTCTTTATAGCTTTTATCTAAATCTTGCACATCAGATTCAGCTCCACCAATGTCTATTCCAAAATGACCTTTATAGTCAATCACGTTGAGCGTTTCGAAGAAATCATCCCATCGAATGATGCCATCTCCGATTGCTAAGTGTTCTACCCTACTTCCTCTATTATCCGAAATGTGGATGTAGTCGATATAGTCTGCAAGTCGTCTTAGCGAAAGCTGAAGATTATCTCTTAGCATGTATTGGTTTGCCGTATCAAAATTAAAACGAAGATTATCTCGGCCAACTGCATCATGGAAATGCAAAAAACCATCCGTAGTAGAAGACAGCACACCTAAAGCTGGATGCATTTGATAAGTCAATTCAAACGAGGCAGCGATATCGCAAGCTTGGCGATAATTAGAAATCATGTCGTTCCAATAGCTTTTCCAATTCAGATTATCAGGAAAGCGAGCTGCTAGAATCACATCTTCATGATAATGGCGTACAATTGGAATGTTTTCAGGAAATTGATATGGAGGCAATGGCGCATTATCCAACACACCCAAAGCACCCAAATCTTTAGCAATTTCACAGCCTTTTTCGAAAAGAGCTAGATTTTTCTCGCGTTCAGCTCCATCTGCCGAAGACAATCCCGGCAAAACAACACAGAAATAAGGAACTTTCAATTCGTTCTTTTTCACATACTCCGCAATTTCTGTTTTGCGGCTATACACCTTCATTAAATGCTCCTCTCTTATTCCCTCTAGTTCAATAGAAGAAAATCCAAGCGACTTAAACTCGTCGATATACTTCAACGTGTCTTCAGCCGCAGGAGGATATCCGTATTTTGTAATTGGATACAGATAACAACAGGTAATTCTTGGGTGTATCATTGTGAAATAAAACCTTACTTATTTTTTAATGTCGGCTATTAAAAAACCTGGTTTTGGTTTTTTAGGACGGTGGTTATCTGCTATTCCTTCAAAAGCATTCCAACGTTCACGTAATCTGAATGCCACACTTTTTGGATTTCGATCTCTAGTGAATACACCTTTTTTATTCAGTATTAAGCGACGGAAATGCTGAGGCGTCAAGAAGTCTGCAAAGTTCCATACGTGAGCTCCTGCGCAAAATTCACGTTCTTCAATCACATCTAAATACCGAAGCGTAAACTCTGTTTGAAATTCTTCGGTGAACATTTGTGCGGTTGTAGAATGCAATCCTTCAACGGTGTCGGCTCCAAATTCTGTAATCACTATTGGCTTGCCATATTTCTCAAAAGTGCGATCTAATTCTTCTCCAAGATTCTTCACCGCCAATTCAATATCAGCAGGCTTAGTGTACCAGCCATAATATCTGTTGATGCCAATTACATCACACCACTCAATAACTACATCGTTTTCCTTGAAGGCAGCCATAGAAATCGCCATAATAGGACGTGAACTGTCTAGCGCTTTGGTGAAGTCGTATATTTCTTTGAAATACTGGGAACTTGCTTCATTCTGATAAAATTCTTCCGCCCAAAGATTCGGCTCGTTGGTAACCGACCATGAAATTACGCTTGGGTGATTATAATCTCTTTCAATTAGCTCTTTTAAAGCTTGCTTATGATTTGTAAGCAGTGGGTTTAACTCGTCAAAATCATTCGACCAAAATCCTAAACTAACGGCTGGTGTTTCACAAATAACTAAGAACCCTAATTTATCCGCAAGGCGAATCCATTCTTCATCGTATGGATAATGACTTGTTCGGTATGAATTGGCTCCAATCCAGCGCATGAGCTCATAATCTCGGATATAAGCAGGTCTGAATTGTCCGCGGCCAACAATTGGAAAATCTTCGTGTTTCCCAAAACCACTCATGAAAAGAGCTTCGCCATTCAGTAAAATCTTTCCACCTTCTACTACTACTTCTCGGAAACCAAATTGCTCGTCATAGCTATCAATTTCGGTTTCACCATCTAATAAGCTAACTCTAGCTGTATATAGATATGGATTTGCTGGACACCATAAAGTTGGGTTTTCAACTTTTAGTTGATGATTGTTTTCTTCTGAAGACGAACTTGTAACAACGGTTTTTCCTTGAGCGTCAATAATTCTTACGCTGGTTTTGTAACCCTTTGAGGCATTAACCTTAATCTCAGCTGATCCATCAATTAACGTATCAATTTTTATGGTTGAAAGATGCTTTTCTGGAGTGGACACAATGTTTACGGATCGAGTTAGCCCACCGTATGGGAAAAAATCAAAACGAGTAGCTGGGAAAAGGTGCCTACGTTCGTATGCTTTTGTGTTGTACTGCTCCGACTCCGTATCCACACCTTGCGGTAAAGTGTGCATCGTTAAACGACTATCAACACAAATGGTAAGTTCATTTACAGAACCATCTTTGTTAACCCACTTTGTAACATCGAATGCAAAAGGGAGATATCCACCAAAATGCTCGCCTACATAATGTCCATTTACCCAAACTTCGGCTTTATGGTCTGCGGCACCAACACGAAGCCAGATTTTGTGTCCTGCAAGAAGTACGTTCGGGATAGAAAAATGAGTTTTATGCCATCCTTTGCCTACATAATTTTTGAGACCTTGCTCAGCGAGTTGTTCATTCCACGCGCCGGGAATAGCAATTGAGTGAACATCGCCCGTTAAAGTACTTTCTTGCCACTTTTCTTGTATTCCTAAATCGGATGGATCGGCTTTAAAGTCCCAATATCCACCTAAATCAAAGACAGTTCTATATTTGTTCTGCTGAGGAAATAGCATACTTATTAACTCTTATTTTTTAAAATTCTTAATTTATAGTCCTAAAATTCCTTGGATACCTAACACTGCCATTGCAATGGAAAAAATCAGTGTTATCCCCACTAAAATATTTTTAAAAGGGGTTAATTTGTGCTTACCCATTACATCTTTCTTGTTCGCTAGAATGAGCATAAGAAGAATCACTAATGGTGTAACTACCGCTAAGAAGGCTTGAGAGGAAATCATCACTAGCACTGGACGACCGCCAATTATTGGTACAATTAGTCCTAGAGAAAGCACGCCTAAAACGATTAATCGATTTGGGGTAGATTTCATATCCACTTCTTCATTCTTGTAATCACCAATTAGCCATGGTGCTAGAATAATGATTGGGAACAGTGATGAAAGACCTGCAGCTACAATTCCTGCTACAAAAATTGAGACGGCAAAACGCCCTGCTAATGGTTCTAATAAACTTACCATATCCATAGCATTATCCACTTTTAAACCAAGCGGGTAAAGTGTACCTGCGGCAGCAGCCATAACAGCAACGCTAAGTACAAACATCAAAACTGCCGAAATAATGGCATCTCTTTTTTCTAGCTTAAAATTGTCGAGGTTCCACCCTTTTCCTTTAATAAGAATAGAACGGACTACAAAAATAACGGCACCCATTGTGGTACCAACCATTCCTGCAATAAGGAGAGAAGCATTTGAGTCATTCGGGATTTTAGGAATTAATCCCATCATCAATTCTTTAGGATCTGGGATTATCATAAACATTGTTAGTAAAAAACTTAGCCCCATTATTCCCACAAAAACCGCTAATACTTTTTCAAAGAAATTTTGTTTTCCATTCCAGAAAAGTGTGTACAGAATAGCACCAAAAAACAGTGCTGAAAAAATCGGATTAATTCCATTTCCAGATTCTGTAAGTGGTCGAGACCATTCTTGAACCACCTGTGTCACAATTGCCATCACTCCAATACTTGAAACCGACTCGCTAAAAAGGAGCGCAAGAAGCACAATCATTGCAAAAGATTTACCAAAGTACTTTTTATAGCTATACAGGATCGTATCACCCGTAACAATGGTATACCGCCCAAACACTAGAATAAGTATGTAGGTGAATATACATGAAAGTAATAATGGCCAAGCAAGCGTCATTCCATATTCCGCACCTGTGGCTGCCATGGTAGTTACACTTCCTGTACCGATATTGTAGCCTATTACAAAAAGTCCTGGCCCAATAGATATAATGAATAATTTGAACCTCTCAAAAAGCCCTTTTTTAGCTTCTGTTGTCATCTTAGCCTATATTATTAATTACTTAATGTTGATTTGAACTAACTGCTTAGATGGAATACTTAGCGAAAAGCGCTCCCCACCTTTGCTGATTTGAATCTTTTCTGAACGTAATGTTTTACTTCCTACCGATTGTGTAAGCGTGTATGTACCGGGGGCAAGTTGCCATACTCTCATTGTTAAATTCTCGGCGCTCTCTGCATAAGAGTACAACTCAACAGAAACTTTTGAAGAATCACTATCTGTAACTAAGAAGGTCATATCTCTACTTGCATTTTCCCAGCTTGTAGCGATATACGGCGAAGAACTTTCTGCAATACCATACCCTGTTACCATTGCTTGCAGAATATCCACCTGACGTGAGCTATTTGGTCCTACATGAACTCTATCTGTATGAATTACCTCACTGCTAATCATTGGCGTATTGTAGCGAACTGTTTCCAAGTATGGTTGCATACCTTCTATAAGAAACTTCTCATTTCCACTTAAACGATATTTCACAAATGATGAACCGTGAGCCTGAATAAGATTATCGTACTTTGCATTTCCAGTTAGTAGTCTCCAAGTTCCAATCACACTCCAAAAATCTGGATTATCCCCTAAAACACTTACTACCCACTCTTCTGAGCCTTTTTCAAAACTGTCTGAATTTTGAGATAGAGCTTTTCTGTGTTTTGAAACTAAATCGAGATGTTGAGTTATTGGCAATAGATACTTTTCGTCACCTGAAATAGTCCATGTATATAAAAGCTCATCTAATATGGCTGTACTACCATTCCAATCGAAATAATCCCAATACATGTTCGCCACGTACCAAGTTGGTTCTGGCCCATTAATCTTACCCGTTGGGAATTCTATTGAGGCTGGAATTATCCCTTTTGATTTGCCTTTAGTTGTTTTCTGAGATACAGCCAACCAACCATCAGCCCATTCTTCTAAAGCTTTAATTGTTGAGGCATCATTACTTTTCCATGCATAATAGCGCACTGCTTTTGCTGCACGAGCATTGTAGGATACATCTCTGTTCTTTGGCACCTCGGTTTCAATTTCTGTAGAACTAAACCAAGCCGACTTAAAAAACCTAAATCCTTCGTCGTTTATTCCTGTCCACAAATTCTTGAAGTAATCTGCTGAATACCCAAGTCGAGTGATATACTCTTCATCATCACTATAAAACACCATTAATGGAGCCGTATCTGAAATAAATTCAGAGGAATGTTCAACATCACTTGGGTTTTTTGCATAGCCTTTATACACCTTGCTACTATTCCAAACTCCATCTGCTAAGCGTTTCCAACCTTTGTAGGTTGTTGTATCTCCAGATAGGATAAGTGGAGACCACCATCTTAGAATTTCAACATCATCGCCAAACTTACCGCCAAACTCACCATTAGCCGATTGTTGTTCATTTACCCACCAATCAACAGCGCTTTTTAAGCGATTCATTAATTCCCATTGTGCGAACGACCAATCCGGTGCATTTTTTGGCTTAGTCACATTATCAAAACGATCGGGAGTGTCGATTTGTTCACCATTGTACATGCGAACTAAATCACTATTCGGTTGTAACTCTTTCATGCTTTTTATGTCTCTGAGTGCAGAAATTTTCTCCTGCCCTGAAGCTCCTTCTAACCAAAGCCAATAAAGAAGTCGAGTTCTATACCACAGGGCTCGTTCATAAAGTAAGCCTTCTGATGCCTTTGGCGAACTTAAAACAGCATCGTAAAGCATGATAGATTGTTTTATATGATCAAATAGACTTAATCCTGTTTCTTCAGAAAAGTGGCTCCATCCGCGATAATAAAAGTACTTCTCGCCTTCTGCTAAGAGTTCTAATTGTTGCTTATAGTACGTAGCAAAATTTTGGACTTCACTATCTTTGGTGTATGGAGTTATAAACTCAATAACAGACTTGATATCGACTTCACTATCAAATGAGCCAACGTCTTTCAGTTTTGCTACAATAGGATCTAGTTTAGGACTAGAACTTTCAGATTGAACCGGAATTAAAGATAAACCAAGTAGTCTTACTTTGTCGCCTTGGTTACTTAAACTAATTATTAAACCTTCACCTCTAACTGAAGATACATACTGAGCCACTCTATACATTTTCTGAATCACAGTTCGAGGCTCTGCACTTTCTCCAAATGTCTGCAATGCATTTTTTTGAATTACTCCATTTAGAGTTACTTGTACTGAGTTTGAGTCCTGCAGCCCCCCATCATACCACAAGCTAACCTGCCAATCGCCAGCAGGTATATCAGCTCTAAATGATAATTCGTTTGCCAGAATACCATCAATCAAAAAAGCATTTCTTGAATTTTCCCATTCAGAATGTTCAAAAGATTCTCCTCCACCCTTTAGCCAGCCGTAGCCTTTTTCTTTGGAGTAAGTAAAGCTTGGAGTTAATGGATGGTTTCCATCTGCTAATACTGATGTTGAAGCACCTACATCAAAAATATATGGGATCTGATCAAATTTAATTGGTTCAGGTTGATGTTTAGGGCTGCCAACACAATTGATTGACATAGATAAAGCAGTTAAGAAAACGATGAGGGCTTTAAACATGAGAGATTCTATTCCTTCAAATCATTGTAAAGAGTTTCCTTTTACTTTCGTCAAACACATTCAGCAAAAGGTGAAAAAATTAAATATGGAGGATTCTTTCACAAACCCTCCAAAAAAATAAATATTACTACTTAATAAGAGTCATTCGTCCGCTATTTACAAAAGAGTGACCTGCTGATACTGCAGTTACTCTGTAGATATATAAACCTGATGCTAAAGATGCCGCATCAATCTGGATACTTTGGCTAGCACCAGCGCTTAATCTTTGCGAAGGAACGGTTAATAGTCTCTGGCCCATTACATTATAAACATCAACCTGAACATTAGCAGCTTGCGCTAAACTAAAGGAGATTTGAGTTGTTGGGTTGAATGGGTTTGGATAGTTACCATGAAGAACAAAAGCACCTGGTACATCTGCACCAACTTCTTCTTCGTTAGCTACATGTAAACCACCATGCCAGATTAGAGAACCTAGTTGTTGGCCTGCAACTGCAGCAGTGTAAGAGCTAAAAGAGCTAGCATAACCAAAATCAAATGGCTCGCCATCAGTTGGAAAATCAGGTTGTTCTCCAGCAGGATCTTGATAGTACGCAGTCATTACATTTAATGGAACTGCAGGGCCATCTGTGAAAGAAACACTTTCAGAAATATTAGAACTTCCAGAAGTACCTTCTTCAATATAAGCTAATGCTGTTGCATTGAAAGATACTGGTGCATTAACAGTGTCTGGGTAGCTATCCATGATTGTTTGGCTACTGTAGATATTGTTATAGCTCATAGTTATTGAAGCTGCTCCTAAAGAGTCAATTTGAGTTTGAGATAAAGAATCTACACTAACTACAGAAAGAACTTCATCTTCAGCTTGTGGAATACCATAAAACGCGCCATCAATGATAAGGTTATTAGTAAAAATTACTTTTACTGCTTGCCCAAATTCGAAAGCACCATTCTTACCAATATTCACAACTGTGTTATGATTAACTTTAGCGTAGTTAATTTCACCACCAGCATCTCTAAGTACTTGGCTAGTTAGGTTATAAAAAGTATTGTTTTCTAATACCAACGTATCAATTTGACTACCACGATCATCAATAGCTCTACCGTTATCAGGACTAGCAGATGTACCAATGTTACTGATAACAGAGTTAGTTATAAAAATTCTGTTTCCAGAATTATCAACTCTTAAAGCCGCTTGAGTATCACCATCTAAGTGGCAATCGTCAATTACAATTCGCACATCATTTTCACTAATACGGATGATTCTTTGGTCACCATTATAAGCGTCTAAATTATCAATACCTGTTATATATAATCCTTTAAGGGTTAAATCGGCACGTGCTCTAAATGGACGGCTAGATGTTCCACCATCACCTGCTGCTGGAAGTAGAATAGGTCTATCACCAGCACCATCTTCTGCAACAATAGTTAATGGGAAGCGATTCTGAATACTTCCTTCAAGGGCATAATACCCTCCTCTTTTTAGCTCATAGACCGTGTTTAAATCTGTTCGCTCTCCACCAGCTGTTGTATCACTATCAATAGCTTCGTTCAATGTTCCTAAACCTGGCGCTACTTTAACGATACGTTGTGCAACGGCATCAGAACCGGTAAACACTAATACTGCTCCAAGTATTAACAGTTTGGTTGAAAGTTTGTATAACATTGAGTTACTCAAACTTTTCTGGTTTGTATAATTGCTCATATAAGCCTCCTTTTGGCTGGTATGTTGTTGTTATCTTAGCATTATTGTGTTGTACTTTTAGAACCGGTATCTCAAGCCTACGTCTGCCGTCATTCCAAAAATTTCGTCTTCTCCAGTGAAAGCTTTCAACCCTGTGTATGAGCTTTCAGATTGGTTAGTAAAATTGTTCACATTCAAAAAGAAGGTGATTGAATCTAGTTTCTTAAATTTCTGATTGATGGATAAATCCCAATAACCATAGGTGTCAGAAATAATATCTTCTTGAGCTAAGATTCCTACTCGTTCTAAAATTTCACGTTGGTATGAGTATGAAACTCGTCCTGAGAAACCGCCTTTTTCATACCCAATGCTTAAACTAGCTACAAAATCTGGTTGGCCTGGTAATTTACCTGCTCTTGATGTGTCTGCATAGATTGGTCGGAAAGGTGGATTTGGATCATTTCCTACTAATTTCAGGTATGGGAAGAAGGTTTCTGAGTGGATAATCGAAAAATTAGTATTTAATATTAATCCATCTAATGGCTTAGGTAGAAACCTGAAATCTGTTTGTATATCAAATTCAACACCATAAACAGTAGACTCAGACCCGTTTACAGGTTCAGTAATTCTATAACCATTATAATCTCCACCAAATATTCTACTCTCAGTAATGTAATCGATGTCTTTTAGTTTTTTATAGAACGTCCCAACTGTTAAATAACCAATACGGCTATTATACAATGATAAGAAGGCATCATAGTTTAAAGCAGTAGTATGCTTAATATTTGGATTTCCTCGGGCAACAGTTTGCTCAGCATCATTAATAAGTTCGGATGGAATCAAGTTATAGTAATCTGGGCGAGAAAGTGTTTTTGTAGCAGCAAGACGTAAGCTAATTCCATCGGAAATATCAACCTTAACATGTACCATAGGTAGTAATTCACCATATTTTTGTCCCCCTGTTGTATCCATTAATGTCCCCGAGCTACCTAAATTACCTCTTATTGACCCAGCAACTCCTTCATAGTAATTTTCAGTCCATTCATAGCGAACTCCAGGTAGAATCATAATTCTTTTCCCTAAATTAATCTCAGCCATTAGGTAGGCGGCGTTAATTTTCTCGCCAGCTGTATAATCACCAAGCTCAAATATTCTATTCAAGAGGTACATATCTTGATAATTTTCATAGAAATTATTCAGCAGGTTGTTATTTAAACCAGGTCCAAACTCGTATCTACCATTCATGAAGTTTTTGGCTTCAAAGTCTGGATTAATGAAGTTACCAATCCTAATATGCTCATCATTGTATAGATCGTAAGTGTCTGTATTAGCTTGCCCAATTTCACTTACAACATTAAAATCTGTTTGATATTGATTGATATCCTCAACCTTCTTCTTATCTCTTATTTTACCACCAAATTTTACAAATCCATCAATTCCGCTATCAAAGTTAAATGGAACTTTAAAGTTTGCTTCTGCTGTATAATTTCTATCTGTACCTCTTTCTGGATTGTACGTGCTATATAAAAAATATGTCCTGCTTAAATCATTTTTAGCAAACTGTGGAATGGGCTCTGGTCCTAGATTATCTATCAGACCTGTTTGATATGCTGTAAGTTCTTGGAAGCGAGAGTATACAGAATATGGCTGCTTTCTTAATGAATATGAATTGGTGAGCTGCCAGTCAATTACAATCCAACTTAGTTTATGCTCAGCTCTAAGTGAATTAGAGTACACTTGGCTGTTTATGGTTCTATCCCTTAAATCATACTCAACTCTACCATTACTTACTCGGTAGCGTTTTCTTCTTCTCACTTCATCTCTATCTGTCCTGCCCCAAAAACTATTTAAATAAAACTTGGTAGCGTCCAAGTCGTAATCTAGAGCTAAACTTGCCCCATACCGATCTCTTTCTTCTTGAATATCAGCAAGGTTTAGGTTGTCAATTTCTACGCTTTCACTTTCTTGACGATAAGAGTAATCTGCATCTAATAAGTCTGAACTTCTATTTGCCTTCTGAACACTACCAGTAAGTAAAACCCCTAGCTTATCATCAAAAAATCTATCACTTAAATTCAGACTGAATTTGTACTGTCCGTATTCGTTTTCTAAATCATTATAACCTGTTTGGAGGCGCAAATCGCCTTTAAAACCCGCAGGAGCCTTTCTAACCAATAGGTTTACAGTACCTCCAATCGCATCTCCATCTTTATCTGGAGTTAATGCTTTATATACCTCAATTCCACCCAATACATCTGATGGAATTAAACTTAAATCTACCGATCTATCATTTGGATCCGATCCTGGTAAGCGGACACCATTAACTGTAATTGAATTAAATTTGGGAGACAATCCTCGTACTACAATTTTTGATGCTTCACCCGCATTACGCTGAACGGAAACACCAGGTAAACGCCCAATAGATTCTGCCGCATTTTGATCCGGGAGCTCACTTATACGCTCTGCAGAAACTACATTCACTATGGTATTAGAGTTCATTTGGTCTTTAATAGCAGCAGCTTGTCCTAGCGCTTGCGCTCTAATCTCAATAACTTCACCTTCCACAAGCTCTTCTTCTAAAGCTACATCGAACGTTACTGTTTCATTGGCATTAATGGTGACATCCATTAGTCTCGTCTTCATCCCCAAAAAAGAAACTCTAACTTTATACGTTCCAACTGGAACTCGTTCTACTATATACCTCCCTTCAAGATCCGTTGCAGCTCCTCTCGATAACTCCACAATAAAAATATTTGCACCAAAAATAGGGTCGCCATTTGTATACTCTGTTACCACCCCTTGAAGTGTTCCTACATTTTGAGCATACACAGAGCTCGAAACTAACATCCAAGTAAACATTAAAAGTCCTAGCGATACAAACCGCTTTACTGCTTTTCTTTTTGAGCCTTTTAAAGTCATAAACACATACACCTTTTATGTTGATTATTTGCTAAAGCAGAAGGCTTGATTTCGAAGCGCTTCCAAAGTGTATGCTCAATATGCTAGGTATACTTTATATATGCAATATCATTTTGTTAATTTTTGAAATTATTTACTCCACTCCCCCTTCTGCACACCTGCCTTCTTAACTCTAGCTATCAGGTAGTAGAAACCTGTTAATGAGAGTATAAAAACAACGAATCAACTTTCTGTTTTTTAGAGACTAAACAGCTACTGAAAAAATGTTTTTTATTGAAAATCAGTATGCTTTAATTATTATAATTTAAGACTTGTAAAAACGGATCTTGATTTACTCACCCCTTCAACTATACCAAATTTTACATTTAGCATTGCGCATGAAATTAAGATAATCAGTGAACGGCTTTTCTAAATGAAAAGCTAAAGAAAGCGCCATTATCATTCTTGATTAGCGTATCAGCATTTAGTTGTTTGCCGAGTGTACGTATTAGTGTCATTCCTAAAGATTTGGTTTGTACTCCTAAATCTTCTTCCGGAAATCCATTCCCATTATCTTTTAGTATAAACACCAATTCATTATTTATTTCTTTAAAAGAAACCCAAATTCTTCCGCTCTTGGCATCTTTAAAAGCATGTTTATAGCAATTAGTTAAAATCTCGTTCAACAGTAACCCACAAGGAATAGCTTGTGTTATCACCACACTTACATTATCGAGATCAAAGCTGACTTCTATAGGTATTGATGAGGTTCCCATAGCGCGTTGAATAACGGTACTTAACTCTTTAATATAGTTATGAATTTTAATTTCAGATAAATTCTCGCTTTGATAAAGCTTCTCATGCACGAGAGCAATAGAATTAATTCGCATTTGGCTATCACGAAGGATCCGTTGTGCACTTTCGTTAGGTGTATTATACGACTGAAGCTCTAACAAACCTGTAATTACAGCCAAGTTATTTTTTACGCGGTGATGGATTTCAGCCAACATTACTTCTTTCTCTTTTAAAGAATCGATTAACCTTTCTTCGGCTCTCTTTCTATCACTTATGTCAACATAAATTCCATAAATAGCTATTGTTTTACCATCTACAAGAACAGGAACGGCATAAATCAACACATCGACTAACTTGCCTTTCTTGGTTCGCCTTACCCCAACGTATTCTTCTGCCTTATTACTCTCCGACATTATCCTAGCTTCGTTATAGAATTCTTCCGAAACAATTACTTTATCTAACTCAAGGCCAACAATTTCTTTTTCTTTGTAGCCAAAAATGCGCTCAAACCCTTTATTAATCATTTCAATTTCTTTATGATTATTAAGAAGCGCTATTCCGATAGGCGTAGTATTAAAAAGTTCATTAAAAAGAACTTCTCTGGTTTTAGAGTTCTCCTCAAATTCTTTTCTTTGAGAAATATCCCTTTCTATTATAATAAGTACTTTCTCTCCAAAGTATGATCCAACATTTGCCGATACTTCAGATGGGAAAACTTCTCCATTCTTTTTTCTTCCCCAACCCTCATATTTTATAAATGCACCTGGCTCGGCCTCTTCAAAGAGTTGTTTAAACCTATTATGATTAAGCTTTCCAGGAGCACCAAGTATTTTAAAATGTTGCCCAACAACCTCTTTAAACTTGTATCCAAAAACGTGATTTATCCCCTCATTAGCTTCTAATATCACCCCTTCTTCATTCAGTAGATATATAGCATCGCTAATTGAGTTGAATAACTCTAAATAGCTACGAATACTACGCTTCAATTTCTTACTAATCTCCAACCTTGCACTTATATCTTGAACAGTTGAATATAAAGAGACTAAATTCCCAGCTTCATCATATAACAAAGAGTTATGCCACTCACAGTGCAGTAATTGACCATCTTTTGTTACATTTTCGGTTACTATAGACACATTTGACAATTTATCTAAACTAGCTTCACTCATTGTGTTCTGAGCAGCCTCAAAGTCAGCAGGATGTGCAAAGTCATCTAATATTGAAGGATTCTCTTTTAACTCGTCTTCAGTCCATCCAAACATCTCCTGAGCTTTACTCGACCAACGTAGGATTCTTCTATCAGGAGTCCATTCAATTTCGGCAAGTGGCGAGTTTACTATACTAAATGGTTTTGAAATTGATTTACTCTTCTCACTCTCTACTGAATCATCCAATGAAACTTCATGAGCTATAATAAATTTGGCAAGCTTATTCTTGTAACTAATAACCTGAGAGGAAAACTGAGCATAAAATTGCTCCCCGTTTTGAGTATTAATCTTCCACAATTCACTTAGTCTATCTAACCCTTTTTGTACACCGTTTATACTCTCAGTATAATTTACTTTTTGTGTAAATTTAGTAAAAGTACTACCAACTAAATCTTGTTTTTCATACCCTAGTCTATTTAAAGCTACATCATTTACATCCAGAATAATTGACGTAAGCTGATCACACACGAACAAACACTGCGTTTCAAAAAACCCATTTTTTGCTTTTAACATTAACTCTTTTTAGTTGCCCTTCTTTTTCGAAAAAGAATATGCACTATACATTAATTTTTTCCAATAATATTTTGCATTCTTACTCGAGATTTTCAAGTGTCGGGTGTCTATTTTATTCCTATCTTTAAGTATTAGAAAAAAAGCTATAGACTCGATTAATGTCAGAACAAATTAAAATTACTTTACCAGACGGCTCTGCTCGTTCATATGATAAAGGTACTACCGGATTACAGATTGCAGAATCAATTTCATCAGGGTTAGCACGTGTTGCACTCAGTATTACTGTAAATGACGATATTTTAGATTTAGACCGCCCAATAAATACCGACTCTACGGTCTCGATAAATACTTGGGATACTGACGATGGCAAGTATACATTCTGGCATTCTTCTGCTCACTTATTAGCAGAAGCCGTTCAAGACTTATACCCAGAAGCAAAGTTTGGAATAGGACCTCCCATCGAGTCTGGCTTCTATTATGACATCGATTTTGGCGACAAATCTATTACACCAGACGATTTATCTAACATTGAAAAAAAGTTTTTAGAGAAAGCTCGAAATAAAAATAGTTTTACTCGTAGAGATATTTCCAAAAAAGAAGCTCTAGATTTTTATTCGCAAAAAGGAAATGAGTATAAAGTAGATTTAATTGATGGGTTAGACGATGGAACCATCACTTTCTACACACAAGGCGATTTCACCGATCTTTGCCGTGGGCCTCACATTCCTAATACAGGCGTTGTAAAGGCTATTAAGCTAACAAGTATTGCTGGCGCATATTGGCGTGGCGATAATAACAGCAAGCAGCTTACTCGTATTTATGGGATTACTTTCCCAAAACAAAAAATGCTAGAAGAACATCTTCACCTCCAAGAGGAAGCGAAGAAAAGAGATCACCGTAAACTGGGTAAAGAGCTCGGTATTTACATGATCGACAAAATGGTTGGCAGTGGTCTCCCAATTTGGCTACCTAAAGGTGCTCGATTAAGAAGAACCTTAGAATCATTTTTACGCGACGAACAGTTTGAACGAGGTTACAAAGAAGTTATAACCCCACATATTGGTAGCCTAGAGCTTTATCGCACGTCTGGTCATTATCCTTATTATAAAGATTCTCAGTTTGATCCTATAAAAGTAGATGACGAAGAGTACATGCTTAAACCCATGAACTGTCCTCATCATCACAGAATCTATTCTAATGAGATGCGTAGCTACCGCGACTTGCCGCTTCGCCTTGCAGAATTTGGAACTGTGTACAGATATGAACAATCTGGTGAATTAAGTGGATTGTCTCGTGTAAGAGGGTTTACTCAAGATGATGCGCACATTTACTGTACGCACGACCAACTTAAAGATGAAATAAAAAAGACCATCGATCTTACCAATTTTGTATTCGACACTTTTGGTATGCCTGTTGATATCCGACTTTCTTTTCGTGACGATAACGACGAAAAGTATGGTGGAGATATGGAGCACTGGGAACGTGCTCAAAAAGAAATTAAAGAAGTTGCTGACGAAATGGGCCTTAAATATAAGGTTGCCCCTGGTGAAGCAAGCTTCTACGGACCAAAAATCGATTTTATCATTAGAGATGCTATTGGTAGAAAATGGCAACTTGGTACCGTGCAAGTAGATTATGTGATGCCAGAACGTTTTGACTTAACGTATGTAGGCTCTGACAATGAGAAACATCGTCCGGTAATTATCCATAGAGCTCCTTTTGGTTCTATGGAACGCTTTACAAGTATTCTAATTGAGCATTTTGCGGGAAATTTTCCACTTTGGCTTTCTCCGGAACAAATTAGAGTTTTGCCAATTTCAGATGATCAGAACGAATATGCTCAAGAATGTGTAAATTCACTAAAACAAATTGGTGCTCGCGTCGAACTTGATGATCGAAGCGAACAGATTGGCGGTAAAATTCGAGACGCTGAAACTGACAAAACACCATACATGCTTATTATTGGAGCCAAAGAACAACAAAATGGCACGGTTTCTGTAAGAAGGCATCGTAAGGGAGATATTGGAACTTTCAATTTTTCTGATTTTATTTCAACTGTAAAAAAAGAAATTGAAACCAAACAACTTCCTGAAGATTAACTAAAAAAAAGAGGAAAACATCGCAAAGAGATATTTTCGCAGGGAAGAACCTGCAGATAAAACCAGAATTAATGAAGATATAACTGCTGCTCAGGTTCGACTTATCAAACCAGATAACGAGCATGAAATTACCACAGCAGAGCGTGCGCTTCAGATTGCTGAATCCTTTAATCTAGATTTGGTGGAGATTTCCCCCAACGCAAACCCTCCGGTTTGTAAGATTATTGATTACGGCAAGTACATGTACGAAAAGAAAAAGAAAGAAAAAGAAGCTAAAAAGAAACAGCATACAATTACTGTTAAAGAGCTTCGCTTTCGCCCGCGCACAGACGACCATGACCTTGAATTTAAAACTCGCCACGCCAGAGAATTTTTGGAAGGTGGAGACAAAGTAAAGGCAACTGTACAATTTCGAGGTCGAGATATGCTATACACTGAAAAGGGTGAACTGCTATTATTACAACTAGCTAAGAGTCTTGAAGACATCGCAAAAATCGAGTCTAAACCAATTATGGAAGGCCGAAGAATGAGCATGATCATGACTCCTACAAAACCATGATTAAAGATTGATAAGAATAGTTATTCTATTTATCTTTGCAATCTTTATAATTTCACATAAGCAGGTATATAAACAATGCCAAAAATGAAAAGTAACAGTGGCGCTAAGAAGCGGTTTAAAGTTACCGCAAGCGGTAAAATTAGACGTAAAAAAGCTTTTAAGAGCCACATTCTTACTAAGAAAAGCAGTAAAACTAAGAGACAGCTAGGTGAATCTACTATCGTAACTGAAGCAGATGCTCCAAGAATGAGAAAGCTCATCCCTTATAAATTTTAACCCTAAGATCCATATAAAATGCCACGTTCAAGTAATTTAGTGGCTTCCCGTCGCCGTCGCCGTAAGATATTATCTCAAGCGAAAGGTTACTGGGGCAAGCGTAAGAATGTATTTACGATCGCGAAAAATGCGGTAGAAAAAGGTCTAATGTACCAATACCGTGATCGCAAGAATCGTAAACGTACATTCCGAAGACTTTGGATCGTGAGAATAAATGCTGCTGCCAGAATTAACGGGCTATCCTATTCTAACCTCATGCACGCCATGAAAGAAAAGGATATGCAAATAAACCGTAAAGTTCTTGCAGATTTAGCGATTCACGATGCTGATACGTTTGCTGCCATTGTAAAGGAAGCTACAGCTTAATTGCAATCTTGCTTATTATAAGCCGGTAAATCTTTTAATTTAGGTTTACCGGTTTTTTTATTTTAAGTACCTGTTAATATCATTTTATAACCACTTTTTTATATGCCTGACGATATAAAAGCATTACTACAAGAAATAGCAGATTTCTCTGTCACCAATGCAACCGAGCTTGAGAATTTCCGACTTGAATTCATTTCCAAAAATGGAAAAGTTCAGTCTATGTTTAAGAAAATGGGTTCTATCCCTAAAGAGGAGAAAGCCGCCTTTGGAAAATCAATGAATGATTTGAAAAACGCCGCTCAATCTCGCTTTGAAATACTTAAAGCACAATTTGACACTAGTTCTGCCAGTACAAAGACAGCTCTAGACGATATTACTTTATCGGCTCCAACGCTTCCAATAGGTTCTTTGCACCCACTTACGCAAACACTAGAAGAGATGAAAAAGATTTTTTATCGACTGGGTTTTACCATCTCTGATGGACCAGAAATAGAAGATGATTTTCATAACTTCACAGCGTTAAACTTCCCTCCTAACCATCCCGCTAGAGATGAACAGGATACATTTTTTGTACGCAAAAGTGATGATCCCGCAGTTGGAGATTTAGTACTTCGTACGCACACATCTCCAGTGCAAATTCGCCTTATGGAAAAACAAAAGCCACCGATTAGAGCTATTATGCCTGGTCGTGTGTATAGAAATGAAGCTGTTTCTGCGAAATCATATTTCCTATTTCACCAAGTTGAAGCACTTTACATCGACAAAAATGTAAGTGTTGCCGACTTAAAAGAAACTCTCATCACCTTTGCTAAACTCATGTTTGGTAACGATGTGAAATACAGATTACGCCCAGGCTTCTTCCCTTTTACCGAACCAAGTTTGGAAATGGATATTTGGTGGGAAGCTAATGGTAAAGGCCGTTGGTTAGAGATTTTAGGCTCTGGAATGGTTGATCCTAACGTACTTATTGCTTCTGGTGTTGACCCCGAAGAATACACAGGCTTTGCTTGGGGAATGGGTGTGGAAAGAATCGCTATTGTTCGCCACGAAATAGACGACATCCGTACTTTTTACGAAAACGACATCCGCTTTTTAGAGCAGTTTAATTAATTGATTTCAATACGTATTAAATGAATTTATCACATAATTGGCTACAAGAATATATCGACCTTGATTTATCTATCGAGGATCTCACTGAAAAACTAACACTCATTGGACTTGAGGTTGAGGAAGTTGAAGAGTATGGATCTAAACTTGACGGCGTAATCGTTGGCAAAGTTTTGGAAACCAAGCAACATCCTAATGCCGATCGCTTAAAAGTTTGTCAAGTTGATTTAGGAACTGAAACAGTACAAATTGTTTGCGGTGCAGATAATGTGGCTGCTGGACAAAAAGTACCCGTTGCAACTGTTGGCTCTACCCTTCCTATTAAACTAGATGACGGAAGCTTGCTAACCCTCCGTAAAGCAAAATTGAGAGGCGAAGAATCTCACGGGATGATTTGCGCTGCAGATGAGTTGGGACTTGGTTCAGATCACTCAGGTATTTTAGTTTTAGACGAAAACCTTGAGGTAGGAACTCTTATTTCTCAAGTGTTTGATATGTACCAAGACACTATAATTGAAATTGCTATCACTCCAAATCGACCTGATGCAACTTGTCACCTTGGCGTTGCTCGCGATTTATCAGCAGCATTGAATATTCCGCTCAAAAAGCCCACTATTTCAAAAATATCAAGCATTGATAAAGCTGAAGGGTATTCTATATCTATAGAAAGCGAAAATTGCCACCGATATGTAGGTAAGCTGATTAAGAATATCAAAATTGATGAATCTCCAGAATGGCTACAAAACAAATTAAAAGCCATAGGTCTTCGTCCTGTAAATAATATCGTAGATATTACTAACTACGTGATGTACGAATTGGGACAACCTTTGCATGCATTTGATTTCGATAATTTAAAAACAGCTAACATCACCGTTAAAGAATTCGATACAGAAGTTGAATTCGAAACTCTGGATCATTTAAAGCGAAAATGTGCTCCTGGTACTTTGTTTATTTGTGATGGAGAAACACCTGTTGCCATTGCAGGAATTATGGGCGGTCTACACTCAGAAGTTTCTGACAATACGACCAACATTCTTTTAGAAAGCGCCTACTTTGATCCTGGTACCATAAGAAGAACAGCCAAGTTACAGACACTACAAACCGATGCTTCTTATCGCTTTGAAAGAGGAATTGACCCAAACATGCAAGCCTTTGCTGCCCAACGTGCTGCTGACCTTATTCTAGAAATTTGCGGTGGTGAAGCTCAAGATGGTGTGTTGGATGTTCACCCTATTAAAACAGATTCGCATACTCTTACGTTAAGAATGAGCTATTTGAACAGACTTTTAGGCACTAGTTTCGATGTAGCTCAAACTATTCAGATTCTTGACGGACTTGAGTTAAAGCTCACTTCACAAACTGAAGAAACTGTTACTTACGAAATACCAACCTTCCGACCGGACCTTGAACGCGAAGTAGATTTGATTGAAGAAGTTGGCCGTTTATACGATTACAACAAAATTGAATCGCCTAACCACGGAATTTACGTTTCTACAGAACCTCTTACCGAATGGGAAATCTTAGTTTCTCATATCCGTGAAATTGGTGTACAGCTAGCGTGTAGAGAAATTTACACGAACTCTCTTATATCAGAAAAAGAAGCACTTAATTTTGTAAGTAAAGAACAAGTTATAGAGACGTTAAATCCTCTCAATAAAGACATGAGCATGATGCGCCCTACTTTAGCGCATGGTTTCTTAAAAGCAGCTTCGTATAACTTCAACAGAAGTGCAGATGATATTCGCTTTTTTGAAGTAGGAAATGTGTTCGAACTTAATGAGCAATTCAGTTATCATGAAGGAATTAAAGAAGAAACTCATGTTCTTTTTGGTCTTTCAGGCCTAAAACAAATCGAGCATTGGTCTAGTAAACCAGTTGCTTATTCTATATTTGATTTAAAGGCTCTTGCAGAAACTTTCTTTACAAAATTAGGCATTCTAAATTCTGTTCAGGTTGAATTAATAGATGAAACTACGCTCCAGTATTCATTCAAAAAAATTGTACTTGGCTCTATTTCTCAAGTATCAAATTCTTTGAAAAAAGTATACGATCTCGACCAAGATGCTTTTGTTGCCGAGTTCAGTATTAATGCGATTCAAAAAGTTCAAGCAAAACGTCCTGCATTCAAATTTACTCCAGTTCCTAAATTCCCAGTGTTCGAATTCGACTTCGCTGTAGTAGTTAGCCAAGATGTAGATGCGGGTAGTTTAATGAAAGTAATTAAAAGCAAAGCTGGTAACACTCTAAAAAACATTGATATATTTGATGTTTATGAAGGTGAGTCTATCGGTGAGGGAAGTAAAAGTATTGCCTTCAGATTAAATTTCATTGATTCGAATAAAACCTTGAATGTCAAAGACGTAGAACCTATTATCCAACGTGTATTAAAAACTCTTGAGAAGCAATTCTCGGCAAAACTAAGATCTTAGAGAATAAGCTAATGAATCAACTTGCAGACCAAAGCGAGCGGTTTAAGCAATTACTAGATGAAATTGGAGAAGAGGTTTCTGGCTTACGCCAGGAAATCAAGGAATTGAAACGCGAAAACAGCAAGCTCAAAACTAAATTAGAAGAAGCTAGAGATAAGCAGACAGACATATTTTCTGCTATTAACGAATCCGAAAGGCTGGCACTACGCCAACATGTACAAGGGTTGGTTAAGAAAATTGATCACCATTTAAGTTCTGAGTCATGAAATCGATTAAAATTACAATTCTCGGTAGGCCCTACCCTATCAAAGTTGAAGAGCATGATGAAGAGAATATGATTCGAATTGCTAAATTTGTAGACGATCGTTTCAGAAAGCTTAAAGAAGAACTAGTGAAGCAACCAGAGTCTACTATCATGTCTTTAGCAGCTCTAACTATCGCTGAAGAACTCTTCTCAGCTCGAAGTAAAAGCTCCGAATCTGAAAATGATGAAGCACAGTTAATGACTCGTGTAAATGCGAGCTTAGAGCGCTTGCTAGAATCTATAAAAGAAGGTTAATCCTAATGGCTGAAACTATCAGTGTTCTCTTTGTCGGCGATATTGTTGGCTCACCAGGTGTTACTCTTATGCAAACTGTTCTTCCAAGTCTTATAAAAAGATATGACGCTCAGTTTGTTATTGCCAATGGTGAAAATTCGCATGAAGGTCATGGAATTAATGATTCCATTATAAAGAATCTGCATAGCATTGGTGTAAATGTAATTACTGGTGGTGATCATTCTTTCGACAAATGGAAAGTGTTTCCTTATATGAGAGATAACAACACCATTTTACGTCCACTAAACTACCCTAGAGGTAACGCAGGTTATGGATATAGTATTTACAATATTCCAGGAACTTCTCATAAAATAGGTGTTCTTAACCTTCAGGGAAGAACATTTATGAAACCCATTGATGATCCGTTTTCGGCGGCTGACTGGGCGCTTTCCAAAATCAAAGAAGAAACAAATATCGTTTTTATTGATTTCCACGCAGAAGCTACGGCCGAAAAAATTTCTTTAGCTTGGCATGTTGATGGAAGAGCTTCAGTTTTAGTGGGAACTCACACTCATATCCCTACTGGCGACACACGGATTTTCCCAAATGGACTAGGTTACCAAACCGATGCCGGAATGACGGGATCTTTCAACTCCTCTCTAGGAATGGACAAGAAAGTAGCTATAAAACGATTTACTACGGGAGTACACCAGAAATATCAATTAGCTGAGGGCGACAATCACCTTTGCGGAGTGTTTGCAAAAATTGATACAGCAACTGGTAAATGTGTTCACATAGAACAAGTTACTTACCCTGAGTTTTATTCAAGTACCGAAGTAGAATGAAATCCTCTTTACTTACTGCAGAAAATATTTTTAAAAGTTACGAAGATCAAGATGGTGGTGCACCACTAGAAGTTCTTCATGATGTTAGCCTCGATGTAAAAGAAGGAACCATCACATCCATAGTTGGCTCAAGTGGCAGTGGCAAAAGCACATTGCTACATATTCTTGGTGGATTAGATAAACCTGATAAAGGTAAAATTTTATGGGGTAATAAAGATCTTGGCTTATTAAGTGCCGATGCACTCGCTGATTTTAGAAATAAATACTTGGGTTTTGTTTTTCAATTTCATCATTTGCTTCCCGAATTTACAGCGATTGAAAATGTTTGTATGCCCGCTCTAATTGCAGGCGTTTCGTTCTCAGAAGCTTCAAAAAAAGCGTACCCAATTATGAGCAGGCTTGGTGTTGCTAATAGAAAAGAACATCGCCCCACTCAACTTTCTGGTGGCGAACAGCAGCGAGTAGCGATGGCACGGGCACTCATGAATAATCCAAAACTTATTCTGGCCGACGAACCCACAGGGAATTTGGACGAAACCAACACCGATATCATCTTAAATATGCTCTTTGAACTTCGTGATGAGTTCGGAGTAGCTATTTTACTTATAACACACGAAAACAATATTGCCAAAAAATCTGATGTAATTCTTGAGATAAAAAAAGGTACCATCAGTTAACTATTTATATTTTGGTAAAAGTTTAAACTGTCCTATTTTCAAGGGCTAAAATAATCTCTTTATAACTACCTAGAAACTATGTCTAAACATAATACTAAAGAAGAATTGGAACATGATGCACTTGTTGATTTCATCAATAAGTCGCTAACTTTCTTCAACGCTAATAAAACCACAATCCTTTCTGTTGGAGTAACTGTAATTGTGGTTGTTGCTGTGCTATTCGGCTATAATTATCATTCTTCAAACCAAGAGTCTAAAGCTCAAATCTTGCTTGCTGACGCAGAAAGGTTCTATAGTGAAGGTGATTTTCAAACAGCATTAACTGGTGACAATGCTACTTTTACACTTGGTTTTACAGAAATTGCTGAAAGCTATGCAGGAACTAATGCTGGCAATCTTGCGACTTACTATGCAGCTGTATCTAATTACAAATTGGATAAGAATGAAGATGCTTTGTCTTACATACAGAATTACAAACACGTTGAAGGTATTCTTGGTGTAGGCTCTCTTTCTTTTGAAGGTGCGTTACTTGAATTAAACGGTAGTTTCGACCAAGCCGCTCAGATTTATGAAAAAGCTGCTTCTTGGGATGTTAATGATTCAACAACTCCTTTCAATCTTTTTAAAGCTGCACAAGCTTACAAAAAAGCAGGTAACCTTGATAAAACAACGGCACTAGCTTCAAAAATTATCCAGGATTATCCTAATAGCCCTGAGTTTGTTGAAAGTGAGCGTTTAAAAGGTCAATTAGCTGTTTCTAAATAATTTAATGGCTTTTATTTATTTTTAAAAGGCTCCACTTCGGAGCCTTTTTTATTTCTACTCGTCTCAATTATTTAATTGCATCATCGCTCCGTTTTTGTACATTCCAATCTGTATTTAATAAAACAAATAGATTAAAGCGATGAGTGAGTCTAAAAATTTTCGTCCTGCGTTTATAGTAGTTACTAGTCTTTTCTTCATGTGGGGCTTTATTACTGTATTAGTTGATGCCCTAATCCCACGACTTAAAGATGTTTTTGAGCTCTCTTATTTTGAAGCTGGAATTGTACAATTTGCTTTTTTCACCGCTTATGCTGTTTTCTCCATTCCTGGTGGAGCTTTAATCTCTCGTATTGGATACAAAAAAGGTGCCGTTGTTGGGCTTTTAACTATGGGAGCCGCTTGTCTGTTATTTTTCCCTGCTGCATCCTATAGAGTTTTTGGATTATTCTTATTAGCTATGTTTGTACTTGCAGGAGGTATAACGATTCTTCAGGTTGCAGCTAATCCCTATGTCGCGGCCTTAGGCGCTCCTCAAACGGCTTCAAGCAGACTTAACCTAGCTCAGGCTTTTAACTCCTTAGGAACCACAATTGCACCTTTAGTTAGTGCAGCATTTATTCTAAGTAGTAACGTAGCTTCATCTGTAGAGATTGGTGCTATGACTGATATGGCTAAACAAGCATATTATGAATCCGAAGCTTCCGCTGTACAAGGACCTTTTCTGATTTTAGCTTCAGTATTAATTGTTTTAGCACTAGCGTTTGCTTCATTTAAGCTTCCTAGTATTTTGGAAGGTGATGATCATAAACATGGCAGCTATAAAGTTGCAACAAAAACTAAACATTTGATGTTTGGAGCCATTGGCATCTTTGTTTATGTAGGCGCAGAAGTTGCTATTGGTAGTTATCTAGTTAACTATTTCCTAAACTTAGATATACAGAGCTTAGTTGGAAACAGTGATACGATGTCGGGAGTTGCATCCGTTCTTTCTTCCATTTTCTCGAGCATAGAATTAGCCGATATGACAGCTGGTCAACTTGCTGGTACCTTTGTATTCTTTTATTGGTTTGGAGCTATGGTTGGTCGATTTATTGGCTCAGCACTCCTTCAAAAAGTTAACGCGGGAAACTTATTAGCAGTTTATGCAGCTGTAAACATTCTATTATTGAGCATCAGCATGTTCTCAACAGGATATACAGCGATGTGGTCGATATTGATTGTTGGTTTATTCAATTCCATCATGTTTCCTAACATCTTCACATTGGCAATTAGCAATATGAAAGAACACACTGCCCAAGCTTCAGGAATTTTATGTACCGCAATTGTGGGAGGAGCATTTATTCCTCCTTTGTATGGAAAGTTAGCGGATATGTTTGGACTTCAAATGGCATTAATACTTCCAGCTCTTTGCTATGCGTACATCCTATGGTATGGGAAAAAAGGTTCTCAAATTGAAACAGTGGCTATTAGCAACTAATTCTACTTCAACTGTTGGATTGCAAAATAGTAAGCACCTTTAGAGATGGCATTATTAGTTCCCAATTTGGATAACCCAATGGGTGTTTTCTTTTCTTTATGGTAAAGTACTTTTTTTGTGCTATTGGGAACCGAAATTAATTCTTCTGAGGAATTGAGAAACTGTTTTAGATCCCATTCATTTTCAAGATTATAAACCTGTTGAATTAGCCTCTTTATTCTAGACCCATTTAGCGTGTTATAAAATCCATTCAGTTCATCTAGCATCGATCTAGAAAAGAGTGGATACGCACCGCTAACACCTCCTCCAATCACAACTACACCATCAATAAGAGTTAGGATGCTTGCAATGGCATCGCCAAGTGCATCACCGTATCTCAAATAAGTTTCAATGGCGGCGGGCTGAACTCCTTCTTTCTTTCCTGTTGCAATATCAAATATTTCGTTCGGTTGAGGTGCTTGAGCCGGATCCATTGCAATCTGTTCAGCATAGATTCTTCTAACGGCTTTTATGCTCACTGTATCTTCTATAAAACTATACGAATATTGCTTATTCCGAAGCAACCAACCTTCTGCTGCTGCATTATTATCACCAACTATCAGATTCCCTTTAATTGAAATTCCGACTCCAAAACCTGTACCAAGGGTAATACCGATTAAGTTTTTATACTTTCTTTCGAATCCTTCTTTCTCTAACAATCCATTTACAAAAGGTAAAAATCCTGATTCACTTTCGCCTAGAGCAAATAAATCGCCGTCGTTATTAATATAAACTGGAATTTTGAAATGCTCTTCCAAAAATGGACCTAAGGCAACACCACCTCTAAAAGCTGGCAAATTTGGAAGGTCTCCAATAATTCCATTTTTATAATCGGCAGGACCAGGAAATCCAAAACTAATCGCTTTTGGAGCATCCATTAACGATGACCTAAGCTGTTCAAAACCATTCTTAATTGTTTCTAGGCACTTCTCGAGATTCACACTTTCAGCAGGAATCACAATAGCTTCTCCTATTTGATCTCCATTTTGCATCGCAGAAAAACAAAAATTTGTTCCACCTGCATCAAGCGTTAGTATAATTGGAGATTCGTCTTTCATTAGCTTTATTCTGCTATAAGGTTATCAACTATAGCGTTCAATTTTTCATCAAAATCTACGTAATATTCTCCAGTAGCTGGACCTGTGAAAAAACTATAAACGTAGCGTGCATAGCCTGACTTATCAACCACTATTAAGGTTGGGAAAGCAGCAATTCTATCCATAAAAGGGAAGGCTTTTGCCGCCTCTGCTTTGCTTAACTTCCCACCAAGAATGACATCATACTCAATATCCATTTTGTCTTTGTATTCTGCGATTCGACGCTCACCGTATTCTTGGGAATAATTGGCTTCATGATTTACAGCAAGAACTGCGACTTCTCGCTCTTTATTCTTTGCATACCAATCGATTAGATACTTAGTTTGATCCCAACTATTTGGGCACCAGGTTCCAAACATCTGAATTAAAAGTACTTTGCCTTCGTAATCTTCTCTTTTAATACTTGGCTGACCATCTGCGCTAAGCTTCTGGAAATCAGGACGAATTTCATTCTTTCCAAGAGTAACTATTTTCAATGGATCTTTAATTTTAGCATCTGGATTGTATTTTCCTTCCCAGCTCTCTGAGTAACCATTACCAAAAACCATTTCACCTTCCCATTTATCGTTGCTAAACGTTGCTTTTATTAAGAAAGCATGGGCGCCATCAAAAGAAGAAAGTATCATTTCATTTCCCTCAATTACACCTTCGAAAAAACGTAAATCACTTGTTTCTGTAATAATTGTACCAGAAATCTTATTTCCATCTTGCTCAAAAAGTCCCAGCGCTGGGTATGCATTATTTTGCCCAGGCTTGAATGTAATCTCCCATTTTGGCTCAACTTGCTCTAACATTGTACTACCTTTTAATTCGAACCTTGGCTTACCATAATCAGCTTTAAAAGTAGCTTCACCTTTTTGGTAATGCTTAGTCATTGTACCAATCAGCTTATCCCCTTCAATTTTAGCCTTTATTGTAATATCAAAAGCAAAAACGCGAAAAATCAGGCTATCTCCTTCTATTTTAATATCCGTAATTTCCGCTCTATCTTTTCCATTAACTATGGTGATTATAGGCTTAGAAATATCATCTTTGTAGTTCACTTCAAAGATAAATGGCACTTCCTCTGTATCATATACAATTGCGCCTCTCCAATCTCCTTCTTTTAAAGTTTGAGCGGCAAGGTTTGCTCCAAAAAGCAGGATTAACATGAACGTTGTAATAATAATTTTCATAGGATTTAATAAAGGTTACGAGTCAATGCCGGAGTATAAATTCCACATTGAAGCTATACTATTCATTTAAAATTTCTATTTATTCTTTTCTTCTATCCATTTGCTCATAAATCTAGTACTCGCTAATGAATGATGTAAAAGCATTGCTCCCATAAAGTTATTAGCTCGATGGCTTTTCAGGTTCTCTGTAATTGAAGATATTCGTTCAAGCAGAACTTTTTGGAAATAGTTTTTGTCGAAACGGTGTTTAAGGATTTCAAATCCACTTTTATGAGCATTCGACCATAGTTCTTTATTAGAACACAGAGAAACTGCTTGTTCAGCAAAGATTGTATCGTCATCAGAAATTGCACCTGGCCAATCATAATCCCCAGACATCCCTTCAGCACCAATACTTGAGGTAATAGATGGGGTTCCACATTCCATCGCGTCTGAGAGCTTTCCTTTAAGTCCGGCACCAATACGGAGCGGCGCTAGCAAAACTTTTGCATTAGAAATCACAGCTTTGGCATCTTCTGCCCTTCCTTTAATTAGAAACCCGTCTGATGACTTATGGAGCTGCTCTACTTTTTGGCTCGGATAAGCTCCGTAAATATGTAATTCTGCTGAAGGGATTTTCGCCCTAATTTTAGGCCAAATACTCTTCTTCAAAACTTGGACCGCATCCCAATTCGGTTCGTGTAAAAAATTCCCGATTGAGACGAAATGATCTCTTTTTTCGAAAGTTGGTAAGTCGCTTTGTTCTTTTTCACTAACCGCATTGAGCATAAATGGAAGATATAGCAACAAGCTTTCATCTATTTTAAAAGCTTCTGTTAACACATCCATTTCATATTCAGAGATAACTAAAGAGAGGTCGCAACGGTAAATACTAGCAATTTCGCGTTTCGCAATATCGTTGTGTAAATCATCAGTGGTATATGTTCTGTCTGCTTTTTGTGCGATAGTGCGAGCTTGACGCAAACAGTGTAAATCTTCCATATCTAGCACTCTCACTGCATCGGGACACTGTTCAGCTACCCTCCACCCAAATTGCTCTTCAGTCATAAATCGATCGAATAGAACCACATCTGGATTTAATGCCTGTACAAAATCATCGAAGGCAGAGTCGTTCATCTTAATAGCTACAGTTTTGATGGGACGATGCTCTAATGTCTCGCAAAAATCACTTTGGTTAGCAGCGCTCGCAAATGTGATGCTCCATCCATCCTGCAAAAAACAATCAATGAGTTGCATCATTCGGCTACCAGCAGCCGATGATTTTGGCTCTGGCCATACTTTGCCAAGGATGAGTAGTTTCTTTTCTTTTAGCATGCGCAATGATAAGAAAATATTGAAGCTATTTTAGTGTGTTCGCACTTTTAAGTATCAATATTAAAAACGCCCCCACCTTAAGAAGTCGATAGGCCAATCCGTTTCTTCTTTCATGACCAAATCAGCAAGAATTTCTCCGATAACTGGCACAAACTTGAACCCATGTCCACAAAAGCCCGAAGCAACTACTACTTGTTGATTTGAATCTGGTAAAAAGTCTACGATAAAATGTTCATCAGGTGTATTGTTATACATACAAACACTGGTAGTTACAATTTCACCGAGAGCTTCTGGAATAAATTGATTTAGGATTTTGGTGAGTTTTTCTTCCTCTTCACGAGCATCAAACTCGTGTAGATTATTCACTTCTATTTCTTCACCAGGTAAATGATGGCCTACTTTCATCAAGCCATTCCCACCAAACTCTTTTTGTGGTAGTATAGGAAAACCATAGAATATACCTGGGTAAGCTTTATCTGAAATCATCCAACAAGGGAAATTATCTAATTGAAATAATTCTTCTTTTTTAGGCTTAACCCAACTCAAAAACTGTCTGGTTACTTTTAGTTCTTTGTCTAATTTCGGTACAAGTTCTTTTGTATAAGCTCCAGCTGTTATAATAATTTTTCTTGCTCTATATACATTTTCTGAAGTTGTTACCTCTACTTCTCCCTCTTTTAACTTCCAACTTTTAACAACTTCACCAGCTTTTATAACCGCTCCCAATTTCTGTGCGAGCTCACTATATGTTTGAATGGTTTGGTCGGTTAAAGCAAATCCAGAATCGGGTTCTATGAGTTGTTCATAGTTCTTTGGAGCATTAAATGTAGCGCTTTGGTCTTTGGCTAAAGTATCTAAAGGGATATTATACATCTGAGCTGATTCTTTGATACCTGCCATCACAAAGTGATCTGGCTCGCCTAAATAGGCAATTCCACTTGGGAAATAAAACCTCTGTCCTGTTTCTTCTTCAAGATGTCTCCAACCTTTGTAAGCACCTTCAAGTAAAGGGACGTAATCGGGATGTTCGAAATAGGCTTTGCGAACAATTCGGCTTTGGCCAGAATGCGAGCCTTGTTCGTGAGCTATTTCAAATTGTTCTATGCCTAATACCTTTACTCCTTGTTTTGCCAAATGATAAGCCACAGAAGCTCCCATTGACCCAACTCCGATAACTATAACGTCGAACATAAATTTCTAAAAAATGAATTAACTCTGTTCAGTCAAAATAATAAAAACAAACTAAACTCGAGCTTAGAATAGTAATTGAAGCCTTTTTTTATTCTTGTTTAACATAGGATTCAATAAAGTTATAATTTGAGATTCTGTCTCGTATTAAAAAACTTCTTTCGTAGTTTCTGGGATATTATTGATACTATCAGCACTTATAAAATCATATTCACGCAACTTCTTTTCAATCAATGAAATTAGCTCCATTTATTAATTCCATAACGCCTATTGCTGAAGAAGAACTGCATACCATTCTTAGTTATTTCAAGTATGAAACTCATTCGAAAGGTCACCAACTTCTAGATGTTGGACAGATTTGTAACAAACTCTATTTTATGGAGAAAGGGCTTGTACGTAGCTTTTATGTGAATGAAAAAGGAAAAGAAATTACCATTTGGTTTTTTAACGACGAAGGATTTTTAACTGGAGTTGATAGCTTTTTTCAACAAAAACCAAGCATGAACACTATTGAGCTTTTAGAGGATTCTGTTTTGTATTCCATAACTTATTCTGAATTAAATATGCTCTTCGATAAGTATCATGCTATGGAGAAATTTGGTCGCTTGCTTTCCTTACAATTACTCAGTGATGTGGTAGAAAAACTCAATGAGATTCAATTTCGCACCGCTAAAGAACGATATGATTTAATGCTTAAAAAGCATCCTAAAATTACCTTAAGAGCACCATTAGGTCACATTGCTTCCTATCTAGGAATTACCCAAGAAACACTCAGCCGAATACGATCTCAGTTTTAGAAATTGCTTCATAAATAACGCTGAAGCTGCTTTTATTCTTCATTTTTTGATATATATCAAAAGTTCTTCTTTTCACTCTCTTTAACTTTGGAATTCAATATTAATTGAGTCAATCATTAAGAGAAATGAAAAAATCAGCGTTTAGCATAGTAGTTCTAATTAGCTTCTTTTTCCTGATACCAACAGGTACTGTGAGGGCACAAGAATTAGACCCTCAGCTTCTTCACTTGATAGAGCAAGCCAAGATAAAAAGCAGTGTTATTAAGATTAATAATCTTACTGCTAATCAAGCACGATTAGATCGCAAAATTGCAAAGTCCACCTTCATCCCTAATATTTCTTTAAACGGAAGTTATACACGGCTCAATGAAGACATCGAGTTTGATGAGAACCTTCAGACTTTACTACACGGAACTGAAAAACTGTTAATAAAAGAAGCCATTGGTATTCCTTTCAATACACCTTTACCTGCAAGTATTCCGACAACTGAAATAGAGCCTTTATTAGATAAAGATGTCCTAAAAAGCTCCGTTGATATGGAATGGGTTCTTTTTAGTGGTTTTAAAGTTTCTAACGCTGTAAAAGCGACCAGTCATAAACAAAAAGCTTTGAACTATGCTAATGATATTGAAGGGAATAATATCATTATAAACTTAGCAGATACCTATGATAAACTAGGGCTAGTACTAGCTTCCGAAAAAGTGATTCAAAGTTCAGAAGTTTATCTGAATGAACAAGAAAAATTTGTAAATGCTGCTATAAAAAACGGACTAGCGACTCCAATCGATAAACAGAGAATCATATTAGCTAGACACAAGTTAGCCTCAAAGCGCATAGAAATTGAAAACAACAAAGAACTGTTATTCGCTCTGCTCCAGAAACTTACAGACGAAGACCTAAATCATTTAAGAGCATTATCACCAAATTTAAACCCATTACAAGTTGATTTGAACTTGGAAGATTCAAAACGAAGTGAATTGCTAGCATTAGATGAAGCCATAAAAGCTAGTAAGTATCTAGAAAAGTATGAGAAAAACAGCTACATCCCCACTATAGCTGCAAAAGGAAAGTATGAAATTTTGAAAGACGATTTATCCTTACTCGACCCTCAATGGTACGTAGGTGTTGGGTTTAAGTGGAGCATATTTGATGGAGGAGCAGCACTTCAGAAAGCTAAGAAAGCATCTGTAAATACCCGTAAGTATGAAGCACAGCTTCACGAAGCAAAAGATCTTATACAACTCGGCGAAACTAAAGCACTTCTAGAATATCAAACAGAACATAAGAAAGTAGAGATGGCTATTCAAGAAGTTGAACTCACTAAACAAGTCTACAATTTAGTATCAAAACAATATCAAAATGGGCTAGCCACCATTGCTGAATACTTAGATAGCTTGAACGACCTTGAAGCTTCACAATTCAGCCTACAGCAGGCTTATTACAATCAGCGTAGAGCGGGTATTAACCTACTCCAGGCAAAAGGATTATTACAGAATCTCGTAAACAATTAGACTCATATACAATGAAGCTATTTAAAGTTAAAAACACGCATACATTTATTCTTACAACTCTTGGCCTCATAATTTTAATGGGCTGTAGTGGACGAGAACCTATTACGGAACTAAGAGGGAAAGTCAAGTTTGAAACAATATCTATCACCACCAAAATAGCTGGTAGAATTTCTCAGATTAATGTAACCGAGGGCCAAAAAGTTCATAAAGGCGATACATTGGCTATTATTGATATTCCAGAAATATCAGCTAAAAGCATGCAAGCCGATGGTGCTATAAGAGCAGCCAAAGCTCAATTAGAGATGGCTTATAACGGTGCCACTTCAGATCAAATTGAACAAATTGATAGTAAGTTAGAGGCTGTGAAATCTCAGCTTAGATTTGCGGAAGAGTCTTTTGCTAGAGCTTCAAATATGTATAAGGATTCTCTTATAAGCGCTCAACAATACGACGAAGCTACCATGAAACTCGCGATGGCCAAAGCGCAAGTGAAAGCTACCGAAGCACAGCGAACTGAAGTGATTAAAGGAACCAGAAAAGAACTTATAGAACAAGTAAAAGGTCAACTTGAGCGTGCCTTAGGAGCAAAAGCAGAAGTTGAAGTAGCAGCTAAAGAACAGTCTGTAATCGCACCAACTAATATGTCGATTGAAACGATTACTCTTCACAAAGGAGAGTTGGCAACACCAGGTTACACCATTTTTAATGGCTATGAATTAAACACTCTTTACTTTCGCTTTACGGTAAGTGAGTCTAATGTTTATAACTACGAGATTGGTCAAGAACATATCGTCGTAAATCCATATACCAAAGAAAAAATACCTGTCACTCTTATCGCGATAAATCAACTTGCTAGATATGCCGATATAACCAGTACATCGCCAACATATAAACTTTCGGAAGCAATTTATGAGCTAAAACTTGTACCGCTCCAAAGGTCTGAAGACTCAAATATGTTTATCAATTCCACTGTATTATTAAAATAACCGAGTTGTGATGGAAACCTTTCTAAGCTTACTCCGATTTGAGTTTAAACGCATTTTTTCGAATACCGTTGTTGTAGCTATTTTCTTTGCCGCACCAATTTTCTATGGCATTCTATTCGGTTATGTATATCAACAAGCAAAAGTATTAGACCTTCCTATTGTTGTCATAGATCAGGATAGCAGCCCATTATCAAATACCATCATTGATGCATTCGATGATAATGAAACCCTAAAGATTGTTGATATTCGAAACAGCCATGAAACAATAGCTGAAGAAATGCCGAGCAAAGGTTATCAAGCTATTATAACTATTCCTTCTGGCTTTGAGGCAGACATCCTACAGAAGAGAAACCCAGAGGTACATATTGATTTGAACATGAGCAACATTCTAAATGCGAATTTTGCTAGCAAGAATATTCAAGCCGTTCTAGCTACTTTAAACGCTGGTATCGAAATTGAAAGCCTAGAAAAACAGGGCCTATCTCCTAGCGAAGCTCTAAAAGCGTTCCAACCATTCAATATTACTTTTAACAAACTCTATAATCCGTCTGGTAATTACGATACTTTTATGCTTCCCGGTTTACTTGGCGTGATTATGCAGCAGATCATTTTTCTTGCATTGGCTCTTGTTTTCGCCCGTGACTTCGAAGACGGTTACTTTGCCCGCTTAGTAGATAAAAGCACTTCTTCTCTTTATCACATCACATTAAAAAGTGTGCCTTTCTTAGTACTAATTCCAATTATATGGCTTGTTGTTGCAAGCTTTTTACCCATGTTTGGTGTAGAACTAAATATATTTAATCCAGCAATGGTTTTGGTAGCTACTTTACTTTCAATATCGGCGATGTTTATTGGTATGCTCTTTTCTGTTTTAATACCAAGCCAGTTAAAAGCCACCGAGTTTTTAATGGTTATTTCTACACCGGCATTCGTGTTAAGTGGGTTTACATGGCCTGTTGCAGCAATGCCTGCTCCAATTTCAGCTCTTGCTCAAATTATTCCACTTACACATTTTTTAGAAGCCTTTAAAAAGATTGCGCTTTACGGCGGTGTTACAAAAGATGTTCTTCCTGAAATTAAAGCGCTTTTACTTCTAACAATAGTTTCCTTCGTAATCATAGTGATTGTTCTGAAGGTAAAAATACTTATTCAAGTACGGGAAAATAATGCTTAAATGGGCTTCTGTTTATACTAAGCTTTTAATGGCAGCTAGCAAGTTATCGAGCTCTTGTTTAGAGTTGTAAATGTGTGTCGAGATTCTAATCGCGTCTAAATGGCTTTCAGGAACCACACGTATCCTAAAACCTTTTGCACTCAAGTCATTAGCAAATTTTCTATACTCATGATTTTTAGGCTTAAAAGTAACCATACAGATTCTTGACGATTCCTCGCTAGGAGTTAATATGTCAATCTTGCTAGAAAACTCTGACAAACCTTCAAAAAGATAGCTACTAAGTTCACGAACACGAGCCTCAACTTTCTTTTTCCCAATGGAAGTATGAAATTTTGCAGCAGCCCCTACTCCTTCATACAACGCAGTGCCTTGCGTACCATAATCATAGCGATGAGCTGTTGGTACATATTCAGCAATTGCAGGAGGATTGCTATATAAATCCCATCCTGCATCCGAATACGCCCCAACATGATAAACCTGCAAGGTATCAAGTAACTCCTCACGGACATATAAAAATCCAGAACCTCCTGGACCTAACAACCATTTGTGACCACACATTGAGTAAAAATCACAGCCTAATTCGTTTAAATCTAAATCGAATGTTCCAGCACTATGTGCGCCATCAATAGCGGTAAAAATATTCTTCTGTTTAGCCAGTTCACAAATTTCTTTAATTGGAAAAACGAGACCTGTAGTACAAGTTATATGTGGTAATGCAATTACTTTAGTTTTCGAATTTATGAGCGCCTTAACCTTATCATAATTCTCCTGCTGAGTAAGACCTGGCTCAAATGTTCTTAAAACAATTCCATCTAATTTTGCTCTATTCAACCAAGGAAGAGCATTTCCAACATGTTCGTGAAGAGAAATGATAACTTCATCACCTTTTTTAAGAGGAACTCCCCAAGCAACAATATTTATGCCTTCAGTAGTGTTGTGAGTTAGACTGATCTCAGAGGTTTTAGCACCAACAAATTTTGCTAATTCTTCTCTAACTTCATTGGTATGTCCATATTCACCAGTCTGATTTATTTCTTCTAGCGATTCTTTTAGTGCATCTAGAACCAGATACGGTGAGGGGCCAAAAGTACCGTTATTTAAATAAGCTCTTGTATCTGCCAAAGGAAATGAATTTCTCAACATCGCCCAATACTCTTCTCCATTTAAAGAGTGGTCTATTTTTGATCTTGCACCTGCCTGAACCGATGTGCTAAATATACTGGGAGCTAATAAGCTTAGCGATAGTTTTTTGAGAAATGATTTTCTGTTTTCCATGCCGTTCTACTTTTTCAAAATATCTTTACAAGGTATTCATATACCGATGTTAATGTAATGCTATTAATTAGAAAAATTGTAACAAGCCTATATATTTATCATTAATAAAGAGCTTTGCTCTCTCAATAGAGAATCATTTTGAACAGTTATTCCAAAGAAAATATTTTTCATGGAACTAAATCTACTGAAAATTAAGTTTCATTTATGTCGTGTAAACAATAGCTCATTGTTAATTTATCTATTATCAATAGCTAACACTCACAAAGCTAATAACATTAGTCTAAATATTGATAGAATAGAATTTAAATGTCGAAACAGAAAAAAATAATCATTATCGGAGGGGGCTTTTCCTCACTGTCATCTTCTTGTTATTTAGCTAAGCTAGGTTACGATGTTCTCGTTCTTGAGAAGAATAACCAACTAGGTGGAAGAGCAAGACAGCTTAAGAAAGATGGCTTTACTTTCGATATCGGCCCTACTTTCTATTGGATGCCTGATGTTTTTGAAGCCTTTTTCAACAGCTTCGGGAAGAGTGCGAGTGATTACTACGAGCTTGATAAACTAAACCCTGCCTATCAAGTTTATTATGAAGGTGGCGAAAGTATTTCCCTTCCTGATAACATCGAGGATATAAAGATTTTATTTGAGTCTATTGAGAAAGGAAGTGCTAATAAGCTTCAAGAGTTTATTTCAAATGCCGAGGATAATTATAAAATTGCTATACAAGATCTGGTTTATAAACCAGGAGAGAATCTTTTCGAAATCATAAATTTCCAGACTTTCAAAAAGCTGAATTTATTTTTCAAAAGCATTCAGCAGTCGGTGGCGGAACATTTCAAAGATCCACGATTGATTAAGATTATGGAGTTCCCAACACTTTTCTTAGGTGCCAAACCAAGTAAAACTCCTGCATTCTATAACTTCATGAACTATGCTGATTTTTGCCTAGGCACTTGGCATCCCAAAGGCGGGATATACGAAGTAGTTGAAGCTATGATTAAACTTGCTACAGAACTTGGTGTGAAATTTGAGTGTAATACAACCGTAAATGCCATCACAACTTCAGGAAAAAAAGTTACACACATTGATACTTCTTCTGGCACTAAAGAGTGTGATATCTTATTAAGTGGTGCAGATTATGTACATACCGAATCGTTATTGGATAGCGAAAATCGACAATACACGACCAACTACTGGGAGAAAAAAACCTTAGCTCCTTCCGCTTTGTTATTCTATGTAGGATTTAACAAAAAACTTGAGAAGGTATCTCATCATACTCTGTTTTTTGATACAGATTTTACTGAACATGCAAAAAGTATTTATGATACACCAGAATGGCCTAACGAACCATTATTCTATGCGAGCTTTCCGAGTATCACCGATTCTAGTGTTGCTCCAGAAGGAAATGAAAATGGTATTTTTTTAATACCTATTGCACCTGGAATTGAAGACTCTGAAGCTCTTAGATCAAAATACTTCGATCTTATTATTTCACGAATGGAATCCTTGACCAAACAAAACATTAAAGACTCCATCTTATTTAAGGAAAGTTTCGGTATAAATAACTTTATTGAGGATTATAACTCCTTTAAAGGTAATGCTTATGGTTTAGCAAACACATTGCTCCAAACCCATGTGCTACGACCGAAGCTTAAAAGTAAAAAAGTAGATAACCTTTACTTCACGGGGCAATTAACGGTACCTGGCCCTGGTGTACCACCGAGTATTATTTCTGGGAAAATTGTAGCTGAACTAATTAATAAATACGAATGATAAATTTATATACTAACTCCTGCTATAAAGCTAGTAAGCTTATCACGAATCAATACAGCACATCGTTTTCTTTAGGAATTGGTTTGTTCGACAAATCAATTAGACCCTCAATTTATGCCATATATGGCTTTGTCCGCCTTGCTGACGAAGTTGTTGATAGCTTCTATGACTACAACCAACAGGAACTATTTGACCAGCTCAAAACTGATTATGCTAATGCAATTCGTGATGGAATAAGCTTAAATCCTATCATCAATTCTTTTCAAGAGGTCGTTAATAAGTACAACCTCCATCCTTTTGTTGATGCGTTCTTAGATAGCATGGAGTTGGACTTAAATAAGAAAGATTATAACTCTAACGAAGAGTTTGAAAATTACATTTACGGCTCAGCCTGTGTAGTAGGTTTGATGTGCTTAAAAGTATTTGTAAACGGAGATGAAGATGCTTTCCAGAATCTTAAACCTTATGCAATGAAATTGGGAGCTGCATTTCAGAAGGTGAACTTTTTGAGAGACTACAATTACGATTCAAAAAAATTAGGACGTTCTTATTTCCCTAAAATTGAGTCTTTTAATTTTGATGACGCTAATAAAACTGAAATCATCCAGAATATAAAAAGTGACTTTAGAGAAGCATTAGAAGGGATTTCAAAACTACCTGATAATTCTAGATTGGGTGTATATGTGGCTTACAAATATTACTTAACGCTGCTAAAAAAACTCTCCACTCTTGAAGTTAAAAATATTATAGAACAGCGAGTGAGAATTTCGAACTTTCAGAAGATATATATTCTAAAAAAATCCGTAATTCGATACAATCTAAATGTTCTTTAAACTATTAATTTTAAGTCTTTTTCTTAGTCAGGGAAGCTCTGATGATTGCAGCTCTATAGATAAGTTAAGAGCCGATTATCATCTTTTGGAGACGGGGCAACAGATAAATGAATTTGTTGATAATTTTTCACCCTCGTTATGTATTTATAGCATCCCCTATGTTGCCTCAGCGATTATGATGAAAGCAGAACACACTCGCCTGCCTCACCATAAGCTAGAACACTTTCTAAAAGGAAAACGAATGCTGGAAGGCTTCATATCAGAGCATCCCGAAAATATTGAAGGGCGCTATGTTCGTTTGCTAGTGCAATCACATTCCCCAAAATTCTTGGGTTATCATGATCATATTGAAGACGATCTCTTTTTTATTGAACGAAATCTTGCTGATTCTGAAATATCTATCACTTACCAAAATCAAATTAAACAACAGATAAACTCTTTAGAACAATGACATACTTAACTTACTTCGCTATTACTCTTGGTGTTTTTCTTTTTATGGAACTAGTAACCTGGTTTACTCATAAATATGTTATGCATGGCTTTTTGTGGTATTTGCATGAAGATCATCACCAACCAAAATATCAAGGTCCTTTCGAGAAGAACGATCTATTCTTTGTAATTTTCGCAATACCAAGTATACTCTTGTTCTACTATGGTGTGGAACCAACACTTAACTACAAACTATTTATTGGCTTAGGCATTCTACTTTACGGTATTTCATATTTTCTCATTCATGATGTCATCATTCACCGAAGATTTAAATGGTTTGATAACATAAACTCACCTTACTTAAAAGGCCTTAGAACTGGACATAAAGTTCATCACAAACACTTAGGAAAAGAAGACGGAGAATGCTTTGGTATGCTTTATGTACCTATAAAATACTTTAAACAGTTTTATAATGGCTAATTTTGCATACTTAGCTCTGAATTTAGGAACTATTTTTATTCCGTTTCTTGCTAGTTTTTATAAGCCTCAAGCATTCTATAAAAATTGGAAGTACTTTTTTAGTGCGAATATTATCGTAGCTATTCCTATTATTCTGTGGGATGTACAATTCACCAAAATGGGTGTATGGGGCTTCAATAGCGATTATTTTTTAGGTATACATATACTTAATCTACCGTTGGAAGAAGTGATGTTTTTTGTCTGTATTCCCTATGCGTGCACCTTCACTTTCTTTGCCTTAAAATATCTAGTTCCCGAAACCCATTTTAGTAGGTACCAACTCGCTCTTAAGTATCTATTTCTAGCTATTTCAATTTCTTTTATTCTTTTTGGCTACCAACAGGTTTATACACTTACCATCGGCATAGTCTCAGCTCTGATGATTCTTTACTGTATCTGGAAAGACATAGACTTCACACACATCTTCCTAACTTACTTTTTAGTAACTCCATTTTTTCTAATCGTTAACGGAATCTTAACGGGCTCTTTTATAAAAGAACCTGTGGTTTGGTATAACAATGCTGAGAACTTTGGCCTTCGAGTAGGTACGATTCCAATTGAGGACTTTCTGTACTCCTTTGTCCTAATTTCATTAAATATACTTTTAATGAATGGATTACAGCAGATAAGAAAAAAAATAGCTTAAGCGCGCTCGTATTCTAGAAATACTAAATCTTCGGTCTCTCTTCTACTGGTTTCAACCCAGCTTTTATCTATTTCAGTTCTATATTCTGGGAAGTAGGTATCGCCTTCGTATTCTTTCTTAACTAAAGTAACTACCATTTTATTCGCTTGAGAAATAGTTTCTCTGTAAAGAACCCCTCCGCCAATAATATAGGCATAGTCTTCAGAAATTGAATCTAAGGCCTCTTCTAAAGAAGTGTATGTATCTACATTATCATATTGCACAGTGCGTGATAGAACAATGTTTCTGCGCCCAGGAAGTGGAATGTTATTCAGTTCGTCGAATACACCGCGCCCCATTATAATGGTTCCACCTGTTGTAGTGTTTTTGAAGTGTTTTAAATCTTCAGGATATCGCCAAGGTAGCCCTCCGTTATTACCAATCACCAAATTCGGGTCGTGGGCAACAACTATAATCAACTTCATACTGCAACCTCGAACTTAATCAATGGATCTGGATCGTATCCTTCTAAACTAAAGTCGGCAAACGTTAAATCGTCTATTTTTTTTGGAGCAATGGTAAGTTTTGGTAATTCTCGAGGAGTTCTCGTGAGTTGCTCTTTCAAGCCATCAATGTGATTTACATAAATATGAGCATCTACAATGGTGTGTGCAAATGTACCGGGTTCTAAACCGACTTCTTGTGCTATGGCTATTGTAAGAGCAGCATAACACGCTAGGTTGAACGGAATACCTAAAGCTATATCACCTGAACGTTGCGTAAGATGACAGTTAAGCTTCCCATTACTTACATTAAAAATGTACATGATGTGGCAAGGAGGTAAAGCCATTTCACCAAGTAAACCAGGATGCCAAGTACTCACCACAATTCGACGGCTATTTGGGTTAGTTTTTAGCATTTCTATAGCATTTTGAACCTGATCGAATTCTTTTCGAACCCAAGTATCGTGTTCAAATGCACATCCATTGCCTTCTAAAAGGATTGTTTCTTTTTCGAGATATGGAAATTTACGCCATAGTACCGGATAAATAGGACCAACATGTCCATCTTCGCCAGCCCAAGCATCCCAAATATGGCAATCATTCTCATCACGTAACCATCGAATATGATCCTCTCCACGTAAATACCAAAGAAGTTCGAGTACTACTGATCTAAAAAATACTTTCTTTGTAGTTAGTAAAGGAAACCCTTTGGAAAGATCAACTTTATAAAATTCAGCGAAACTAGAAATAGTGTCAGTACCTGTTCTATTTTCTTTTCTTACGCCGTTTTCGAGTACATTTTTTACGAGATCGTGATATTGCTTCATCTAACAAACAAATTTAAAACGTTACGCCTTTTAAAAGGAGCATTGATATACTAAAATAAATGATTATCCCCGTAACATCTACCAAAGTTGCAACAAAAGGAGCAGAAGTTACCGCTGGATCGAGTTTGAGTTTAGTGAGAATAAATGGAAGCATTGCTCCACTTAAATTTCCAAAAATAATTACACCAACCAAGCTTATTCCTATAGAAAAGCTAGTTAATATTAACTCTAACTGTGATATATCGAAATTTATATATCCCCAGCTAAAAGTCATAAAGAAACCCAATATTCCGATTAATCCTCCCAACATTATGCCCGATAGCAGTTCTCGGGTAAATATTCTTCGCCAATCAGTTGGTTTAATATCGTCTGTGGCGAGTGCCCTAATAATAAGTGTTGCAGCTTGTGAGCCAGAATTCCCACCACTCGAAATAATCATTGGAATAAATAACGACAGCAATACAGCACTAGCGATTATAGACTGAAAAGCTCCCATTGCAGATACTGTGAGCATCTGACCTATAAAAAGTAGAATAAGCCAACGGACTCTTTTTTTGACCATTCCTGTAACCGATGTCTGAGAATAATAGTCATCTAAGGCGTCCATTCCCGCCATCTTGTGCATATCCTCAGTAGTTTCTTCTTCGGCTACATCAATCACATCATCAACAGTAACAATTCCTACTAAAATACCATCTGAATCGACAACAGGAAGTGCTACTCGATCGTATTTTGCAAACATACGAACCGCTTCTTCCTGATCTTCAAAAGCACTAAGAGCTTCGTAGCTTCTATCCATTAATTTCTCAATACGATCTTCTGGATCTGCCAAAATAAGTTCTGTCAGTCTTAAATCATCAATAAGATATTCTTTGTCATCTACAACATAAATACGGTTTAATGTTTCCGCTACTTCGGCGTATTTACGGATGTGACGCATACTACGTTCAATAGTCCAGTCTGTTTTAACGCGCACATATCTTGGGGTCATTAAACGCCCAATGCTTTCTTCTGGATAACCCAACAGTTTTTTTATCTGTTTCTGATCTTCCAAGTTCATGGAATTCATCACACGTTGGGTAAGGTGGCCTGGCAGTTCTTCTAGCAAAGCAACTTGTTCATCAGGCTCTAAGTTCACCATAACGTCGCTAAGCTGCTGTCTGTTGAAAAGCTCTAGCAGTTCAACTCCCTTATTGGAAGGAAGCTCAGCAAAAACATCTGCCGCAACTGGCTTCTTAAGTAGTCTAAAAATTACAACTGCTACTTTTCCATCTAACTCAATCAGTAACTCTGCAATATCAACAGCCGGAACATCCGAGAGAACATCTTTTAGAGCGACCCAATCTTTGGCCTCTATAAGTTCTTCGAATTCTGGTTTAATGAGCTGTAGGAGCATTCTTCAAGTTATAATAAACTAATCTTAACAGTGGGCTAAGAATCGCGCTAAATCATTCAAAAAACAAGTAATGATATTAGTTTTGAAGAGATTTCAAAGCCATTGATGCAGCTTGTTGCTCTGCCCGCTTTTTACTTGCACCAACACCAGTACCTAATTCTTTTCCATCAATAAGTACTGATATTTCAAATACTTTATTGTGGCCCGGACCCGACTCATTCTTAACTCGATACTCTGGTAAAGCTAATTTATGAGATTGAGTGTACTCTAAGAGGGCACTTTTGTAGTTGTCTACAGTATTTACTGTTTCTTTCAAATCGATATGCTTTTCTATTACACGCTCTACAAACTTGTACACTACCTCATAACCTTCCGTTATATATATAGCTGCAATTATAGACTCAAACACATCTGCTAGAATACTTCTGGAAACAGCAGGTTTTTTTTTACTTTCACCAACTTCTAATAGTTTGTCAATGCCCAAACTAATAGTGAAGTCTGAGAGTGTTTCCCCTCTTACGAGTTTGGCCCGTATTTTAGTTAAAAAGCCTTCGTCTTTTTTAGGGTATTTCTCGAACAGGATTTCAGCAATTATTAAGTCTAATACTGCATCGCCAAGAAATTCGAGTCTTTCATAAGAATCATGAGAGGCATATTGATCTTGTGAAACGGTAGAACGATGGCGGAGAGCTTTAAAAAAAAGAGAAGGATTATCGATAGTTATACCGATAATCCTTTCTAAATTCAAAATACGTTCATCGACTTCGGAGCTTATACTCTTATTTCCTTTAAATAAGGATTTGAGCCAAAACACCATATTTATTCTTCGAACTTTTTAAATACTAATGATGAATTGTGTCCACCAAACCCAAAAGCGTTATTCATAGAATATCGAACGTCTCTCGCTACAGCTTCATTTGCAGTGTAGTTAAGATCACATTCAGGGTCTTGATTTACTAAGTTTATAGTTGGAGGAACAATTCCATGATAGATTGCCAATAAAGCTGCTACAGACTCAATTGCCCCAGCAGCTCCTAAGGTATGCCCAGTCATTGATTTAGTAGAATTCAAATTCATTTTCTTGGCATGATCACCAAAAACCTTTTTTATAGAATTTGTTTCTGCAATATCACCAAGCGGAGTTGATGTGCCATGCATGTTAATGTGGTCGATATCTTCTGGTTTAATTCCTGAAGATTTCAATGCATTATTCATTGCAAGCATTACCCCTCCGCCTTTTGGGTCAGGAGCTGTAATATGATATGCATCAGCAGAATATCCGTAACCTACAATTTCTCCATAAATTCTAGCGCCACGCTCTTTGGCAGCCTCAAGCTCTTCTAGTACAAATATACCCGAGCCTTCGCCTAACACAAACCCATCTCGAGATAC
>TARA_R110002096_G_scaffold436100_2_pt1 | contig 57486 bp, 59 predicted proteins | sample TARA_R110002096 | Tara Oceans TARA_R110002096 (sample SAMEA4397295) | marine metagenome | biome: Polar Biome; feature: [DCM] deep chlorophyll maximum layer (ENVO:01000326); material: water (ENVO:00002006), including particulate matter (ENVO:01000060) such as... | depth 35 m
AAGCGGCAAGTGCCGCGAGAGATGCGCACCGCGCCCTAGAAGACGATCTCTCTGGGCGCGTCGCGGTGATGGTTGCAAAGGCCTACTACGGTTATCTTCTTGCTCAGGAACTGCTTTGGATGCTCGAAGATGGCGCAGAGCACATTGAGGGTGGGCGCAAGACATTGGAGGAGAAGCTTGCGGAGGGCGACGCGGACGCCACTGTCCAAGACCGGTTTCGCATCCAAACTCTCCAGGCCGAAGTAAATGCTCGAATCGCCGATGCGGTGCATGCAAAGTCGATTGCCCTTGCGAGCATGGCGGCGCTTATTGGCGACGATGCCGCCGCGATCAAAGGAGGCTTGCTTGAGCCGGATGCCTATACGCTTGGAGCCAATGAGGCTGCACAGCCTGCAGATCCGCGACTTCGCGCTGCACAGCTTGGGGCCAAAGCTTACAAGGCGCTCGAGACTCTTGAGAGCCGAAGCTACATTCCCGACTTTGCCCTCGTTGGCGGAGTGAATGTGGCGCGAGCCCAAGGCGTTGAGGACCCTCCTGGAGTGTTTGCCAATGATCCCTTTAACCGCACGAGCGCGTATGTTGCCCTCGCTGCCAGTTGGACATTTGCGCCGGTCTCACAAGCGGCCCGGGTTCGTCAAAAGCGGGCCCAAAAGCGCGAAGCACAGGCAAATGTCGAGGCGGTAGACCGGTTCACGAAGCTTGAGCACAAGACCGCTGAGGCCCAGGCCTTGTTGGCACAGTCGAGGCTCACAGCCTTGAAGGAAGGCGAACGCGCTGGGCGGGCTTGGGTTGCTTCGGTGCTACAAGCTGAGGCGATTGGGGCGGCTTCCGCCAAAGATTTAGCCGATGCCTACTTGGCTCATTTTACCGCTCGTGCGGCTCTTCTTGAGAGCACGTATGCTTGGAACCTCGCCGTCATCGAACTGCGACGCCAAGCCGGTGAATTTTCAACGAAACGCTAGCGTCCACACAGCAAGATTCTCATGATTTCCCGTACCTTACTTATTCTCGCGCTCCTCTTCGCTTTCTCCACGTCGGCAACGGCAGCGCCAGCCGGTGTTGGCACCAAGACCGTTCGCGACGTCAACACGATGTTGGCGAAGACTTTGGTGACCAAGGTTAAGTCCAAGGAGCACGAAGCAAAGCTTCTGGAGCAAGCTCGAAAACAGCTTGGCTCGTTCCTCGACATCGACGAACTCGGACGTCGTGCGATGAAGGATCATTGGGCGCAACTAACGGTGCAACAGCGAACGGAGTTTCAATCGCTGCTGCGAAATCTTATCGAGACCAACTACGTGCAGGGGCTTAGGGCCAACGTAAAGTACGACGTCGATTATGTTGGTGAGAAGCCACAGGGAGAATTCATCCTGGTTCAAACCGTGATCCGTAGCGAGCGCAAAGGGCGGCCGCTTAAAATCGAAATTGACTACTTGCTTAGCAAGTCGGGCTCGACTTGGCGCACCTTCGACATCACGACCGATGGCATTGGGCTCGTAGAGAACTACCGCGCGATGTTTAACAAACTCATTTCAAAGTCTGGCGTTGACGGGCTACTCGACCGGATGCGAACGAAGCTTGCTGGAATGAATAAGTGAGCGAAACCTTTCAACGGGCGCTTCGACGCAAATCGTCGATGTGCTTGGTTGGCGAGGTTTCGTTATTTATCTTAGGTGAATGTCTCAGTCACCTCGACTATGGTGACGGCGACAAGCTGCACTGTGTTCGCTCTTCACAGCTGCCTTTCGTTCGCTCGACGCATTTGACGTAGTCCTCAACAATTTGGTGGCCAGAGACATCCCGTTCAAGAGCGTCGCAGGCCGCAACGCATTCTTCTAGATGATGACCTGTCGCTGCGCTACGGCCCTGTGCACAGCGTATCTCCTGCTCACAAATGGCTTCACACGAGGATGTGCGTCCTCCGTTGTTGCAGGCCAAGAGGGGCAGGGCAAGAGCGCAAAGACCAAGTGTCCAAGAATGCATGGATCGAAGAATCCTGTTTTCAGTCACTGCTGTCACGTCGCAATGCTAACAGCGAGCGACATCTTAGTTGATACCTAGAGTGAACCTGTGTCGACGATGTGAATGCTGTGGGCGTGATACCTCCGGTTGAGGCAGCCCATTGGGCGATAAACCGTGGGGCGATTGGCTGCGTCGGGCGCAATGACATCACCCACTCCGCGAGCGGAGCCGAGCACACTAGCCGGGCACGCCAACGCTGTGTCGATATTCGGACGGCCATCTTTGGTGGTGTCCGCAGCTCACGGCTGCGACTTTTTGCCAGTGCATTTTCTTTGTGATTATCCGTGCGATGCAAGAAGGCTGAGTGATTTGTCGATGGCACATTTAAGGAAAGCACCCAGGGCCTTTTCTTGCGTGCTAGCGTCAAGCGCTACGAGGTCGCTGGCGAGTAGGAGAGGCCCGTTGAAGGCCTTGTGTTCCCATCGGCCGGGTTCCGGTAGATCGGGAAGCGTTGCGCCCTCGGGCAGAGGCCACGGGGTGATGTAGTAGTAGGGCTCTTCGATCGCCGCATCGCCGGGCGACATGCCAAAGCCAATTTGCGATGCTTCCTCGGCGGGCGGATCCGAATCTAGAATTTCGTCACCAACTTGAGGCACCACGAGCAGGGCAAAGAGTGCAGTCGCCAACCCTCTTGGCCCAAACCAGCCAAAGAAGCCACGGGTAATTGGGGATGCCTCCGTCCTCCATAGCGATATCCAAATGGCTACAGGGCGCACGATGAAGAGGCTGCAAAGAATGAGCAAGGCGTAGCGTAGAGTGAGCGAGGTAGGCAGCGCCAGCGAGGCAGAGGGCGCCTGCGCCTTCAAAGGTTTGCGACGTGAGCTTGTGATCTTGCGCGTGGAGCATGATGCGTGCGCCAAAGACTCCAAGGGGCCGCGCACTGGCTCTTCTTTGGAGCGAAGCAGTTGGTCTTGGGGCCGATCGTTGGCATTGCCCCGAATTGTTCTCATAGCCTGCCAAGCTTGTGAAAAGAAGAATTAGCGGGAGGGCTAAACCGTCGTTGAGGCCACTCTCCACAGTGAGAGACCGTCTGACCCGTTCGGGAACAAGCGGGTTTGTGACGACGGCTTGCCCCAATGCGGCATCGGTGGGAGCCAAAATTGCGGCCAAGAGAGCCACCCCGATGATGGGCCAGCTGGCGAGGAAGGGCATCGCCAGCAGCGTGCCCAGCGCCGTCGAGATAGGCAGACCGATTAGTTTCTGGACGTAAACTAAGCCCTGAAGAGGAGTCCAGCCTGGATTCGTCCGAAGCCATACTCGCAACGTTCTTCACTGAGCTCGGTGCCTCTAAAGACCAAGAGAGTTTCGATGCGCTCGATCAGTCGCTCGCCACCAGATTGGATCCAAGCCTGATTGCGAACGTTGTTGAGTTGCGTCCGGCTTTCTTCGACAAGCGAATTCGCGAACGAGACGATTGCATGGCTGCACTCTCCGCAAAGGCTGTGGCGAGCCTGCCGTTTCAAATCAAGGTCCCTGCTGATTACGAGTTAATCCCACAGTACAAGCTTAGAAAGATGGGAGCGGGGCTTGGAGACGAGCAGGCTCTTACCGCCGCTCTAAGCAAGCCCAAAGCGAAACCAGAGTTCTTCTCAACCTCGGTGGTGTTTACGAAAATTCCCGTTCAAGATGTCCCAGCGACGAGCAAGGCGCTTTGTGATTTTGTCGCAAGCATGATGGCAAAAGAACTCGGTGTGAAGGCAAGTCCCGCCAAACGAGTTGAGCTGCCGCTTGGAGAAACTTGTCAATTTGAGATGGGAGGGGCCGAGCGACAAGCGAATGCTGTGCCGCTCACGCCAGCGGCACGTGAAGCACGAGGGTTAAGCCTCGACCCTGGTTCTTGCGAGCATCAATTTCTCCACCGTGTGCATTCATGATTCGGCGCGCCAATGCCAGGCCGAGCCCCATACTCTGGGGCTTGGTGGTGAAGAAAGGCACAAAGAGCTGCGCTCGAACCTTGTCCTTGCAACCGGGACCATTGTCTTCAATTTCAATGACGGCCATGGAGCCTTGCTGGGAGATGCGTGCCACAACGTTGCCCCGCCCATTGAGCGCCTCGGCTGCGTTCTCGAAGACGTGACCAAGGCAGCGAACTAAGAGTTTTGCGTCACCTCGAATCTGTAGATCATTGAGGGGTATTAGAAAATCAACGTTCAGCGTAGTCTCTGAGGGAAGGCTCTTTACGCTCTCGTTCAACACCTGGAGGGCGGAGAGCGACTTGGGTAGGGGAGCTATCGGTCTGCCAAAATCGACGAGGGTTCCAACGCCATCGCTGAGCTGGTGGAGGCGCTCGAGAATCTCCTCGATAATGGCCGCGTCTTCCCCTTTGAGGCCTAGCCGCGAGCGCAAAATGGTGAGGGCGCCGGTAACGCCTGCAATGGGATTTCGGACTTGGTGGCCGAAGGCGGAAGAAAAACGTCGTAGCTGGTCCAAAAGCGCCGCGTCCAGCTCTTCGTTGCAATCGATGAGAGCAACGGCATGGGTCGCCTCATCAGAAGTATTCGCAACTTCCCAACGCTCTAGACGTCTAGGGGCTTTCTTGCCCGTATCCGAGAGGCAGTGGCCGATTGCGCTCGCAGCCCCTTCGACGCCTGGTGTGTTGGACTTCCAGAAGTCCGAGAACAAGCGCGTCTTGAGTTGCTCGCTTTCGATCTCGAGCAGCTGCGCCAGATTGAGGTTCGCTGCTACGATTCGGCCATCGCTATCGAGCAGGGCTGCAGCAAAGGGCGCCTTCGCAAAGAATTCGTCCCGCATGTCAGGAGCCTTTTGCTTTGGGAAGCAGACCGTATTGCTTCATGCGATAGCGAAAGCGGTCGCGATTCATTCCAATGAGAGCTGCGGCTTGGCTTTGATTGTCGCCCGTGCGCTGAAGTGCTTGCTCGACCATGGTGCGCTCTAGTTCTGCGATATCGATGCCGCCTGCGGGCAAGGTAAAGACGGTGGCGTCGATGGCGGTTTCGCGAAGAAACGAAAAGTCGTCTAAGGAAAGAGCATCTCCTTCTGCCAAGAGAACGGCGCGTTCCATGGCATTTCGCAGCTCTCGCACATTGCCTGGCCACGGATGTGTGCGAAGCAGCCTTTGTGCATCGCGATCCAAGCTTCGAACGGTGGTCGCAAATTCGCCGTTGAACTTCTTAATGAGATGAGCCGCGATTAAGTCCACGTCGCCCTCTCTCTCTCGCAGTGGTGGTAAGTGCACCGTTAAAACTGCCAATCGATAGTAGAGGTCCTCGCGAAATTTGCCGCTGGTAACGGCCTTTTTAAGATCGACGTTGGTGGCAGCAACCACCCGTACGTCTGTCGAAATCTCTTCGGAACCACCCACTCTGCGGAACGTCTTTTCTTCCAAGAACCGCAGCAGCTTGGCCTGCAGTGGAACCTCCATTTCGCCAATTTCATCGAGGAAGACCGTGCCGCCGTTGGCCTGTTGGAAGAGTCCCTCTTTGCGGGTTTTTGCGTCAGTGAACGCGCCGCGCTCGTGGCCGAAAAACTCACTCTCAAGGAGCGCCGCGGGCAAGGCCGAGCACGTAATGTTGACGAACGGGCCATTGCGACGGTCGCTCTGCGTATGAAGAGCGTGGGCGGCCAAGTCTTTTCCGGTTCCGCTCTCGCCGGTTATCAGCACCGTCGATGCGGGGCTCGCCGCAATGCGCGGGATAAGTCGTTTGAGGGCGAGCATCACCTGCGATTCGCCAATGATGGCTGAGCCTTCTGCTGTTTTCACTTGCAGCGTCCGCAGTTCTCGGCGCAGTTGTGAAGTCTCAAGTGCACGAGCCACTGTGATGGCGACAGAATCAAGCTCGAAGGGTTTTGCTACGTAGTGGTACGCGCCGGCCTTGATGGCGTGTACCGCGTGCTCGACGCTGGAGTGGGCCGTCATCATGATCACAGGGATGTCTTTGTTGAAGCGCTGCACATGCGCAAGGATTTCCATCCCATCGGTATCCGGAAGACGGTAGTCGAGCAGCACGAGATCAATGCTCGCGTCAAGGGCGTCGATGGCGCTCGCACCATCGGCGGCCTCCAAAACTTCATACCCCTCGTCTTTGAGTTTCTCTTTGAGTGACCACCGAATGAGTCGCTCGTCGTCAATGACGAGGACTCTCGCTTGCCCTCGCTTAACAAGGCTAGGCGCAGTAGGGGACGGTGTCTCTGTTGGATGTGCCATTGCTAGTGCGTGCGCCATTGCGAGAGTGCATCGCAACTCTCGTACCAGTCGGCGTTAACCGTTCTTAGCGCGGTACTCCCGGCCGGTGAGCTTTGCGGAAGAGTGGGTGACTCGAGTAGCGTAAAATTGCGCACGGCTGAGTGACAGCACGCAGGCTCACGCAAACGATGTGTTCTCGTTGCGAGGGCATCGCGGCACACGCTTCTGCAATGGACGCGGCTCATGAAGCACCCACGAGGGCGTCGATAACTCCGCTGAGCGAGCCAATGTCAATCGGTTTTTGGGCAAAGGCAGTGCGCGATGTTTCAAGCAAGCGCAGTACATCGGGATCGTTCTTAGACTTTCCCGAGACGTAGACGATGGCAACATTCGGGTGTTGCTTTCGAAGTTTTGCGGCGAGCTCTCCACCGCTACCATCGGGCAGGCCGATATCCATCACGACGACGTCAATCGGGGCCTCGTGCTCCGTAGCCAGATGCATGGCTTCCTTGGCATCTTTCGCACCGACCACCGAGTACGCTAGGTCTAAGAGTAACTCTTGCATTGCGTCTCGCGCGCTGTGGTCATCCTCGACCAGCAGAATCGATAGCTTGCTTGGAGCATTGCGGGTACCACGGTTCTCAAACTGCCGATCGACTTCGCAAAGCAAGTCATCTTCGGTGAAGGGCTTGTGGAGGAGGGTACCGTCAGCGGGCAAGAGCCCTTGCTCTTCGAGAATGTCTGGTGGGTGCGCCGACATCCAGATCACCGGCGTTCCTGGCCGCGAGAGAGCGAGCTCATCAGCGACCTGGCGGCCTGTGCCACCGGGAAGCATCATGTCGGTGATGAGAAGCTCGATTTGCTCTTCGCTGTTGCCTAGCAGCAGGATGGCTTCGGGCACATCACATGCGACGAGGATGCGATACCCGAGAGGCTCAAGGTAACCGCGGAGTGTCAGCCGCACGAGCGACTCGTCCTCAACAATTAGGATCGTCTCGGTTCCGGACCGTCTGCGCACAGGTACTTGCTCGGTCTCCTCCTCCGCTGCCAGCGTGGTTCTCGGCAGGTAGATGGTAAAGGTTGTTCCACTACCCACTTTGCTTGCTACGACAATCTTGCCTCCAAAGCCTTTGACGATGCCGTAGACCGTAGCGAGCCCAAGCCCTGTGCCGCGCGTCGGTCCCTTCGTCGTAAAGAACGGCTCGAATACCCGCTCCTTCGTCTTAGCATCCATGCCGCGACCAGAATCAGCGATGTGCAACATGAGCCAGTCACCAGCCCGAATCCCCAGCCGACGTGCTGCTTTCGCTTCGAGATGTTGATAGCGCGTTTCTATGCGCAGCTTCCCGCCACTGGGCATCGCATCCCGAGCGTTGACAACCAAGTTCATCAGAACCTGCTCGATATGACCTCGATCCCCCAGTGCTCGCCACTCAGAGTTCGTCAGGTTGAAGACGACTTCGATTTGCTCACCCACGAGGCTTCGAACAATGTGCTCGGCACTCTCGATGACCTCGTTGATGTCAAATTGCGTTGGCTCGGATTCGCGCCTGCTGCTAAATGTCAGCAGCTGGCGGGTTAGCGCTCCTCCACGCTCGGCCGCATTGCGCGCCTCGTGAAGGTACATTCTGGCTGGGGAATCCGCATCGAGCTTCTTAAGGGCCAAGTGCGTGCAGCCAAGGATTCCCATCAAGAGGTTGTTGTAGTCGTGGGCAATGCCATTGGTTAGGGTGGCGACTGCCTCCAACTTCTGAGCCTGGCGATAGTCTTGTTCCAAATCACGTTGGTCGGTTACATCGTGGTAGCAGATCGTCCAGTTGACTTCGTCTGCGGTATTGTACTCTGGGACCGAGACATTGTGCACACGGCGAATCGATCCATCGGGCCTGCAAATTCGGTATTCCAGATCGAGTGCACGCGCGGAAAGCACGGCATCTTCGTACTCCGCTGCAACCGCCTCGCGATCCTCGTCGTGAACAATCTCTTTGAGATACTCGTGGGCGGTAGGAGGACCTAGTGAAGGTTCTCGACCGTAGATTCGATAGGCTTGATCCGACCAGAAGGCGACCGTGCCACCAAACGGATCCGTGCTTTGCGCACTGCCGATGTTGGCGAGCTCTTGCGCGCGTCGCAACACAGAGTCACTCCGTCGCAGATGCTCACTCGCTCGCTTCTTCTCGGTAATGTCTCGTAGGACGCCCGTGAACCTACGCCCGCTGCCAAAGTCCATCTCGGTTACCGAGAGATCGAGTGGAAAGGTAGTGCCGTCCTTGCGCTGACCAAAGACCTCACGGCCGATGCCAATCACCTTGGCTTTGCCGGTTTGGATGTATCCTTCCAAGTAGGAATCGTGCTCCTCGCGTTGGGGATGAGGCATGAGCATGTTGACGTTCTTGCCAATAACGTCTTGGGCTCGGTGACCAAACATCGTTTGCACGGCATGGTTTACCGACTCGATCGTTCCTCGTGAGTCGATGGTTATGATTCCATCAACGGCGGTTTCAAAGACGGCTCGCAGACGAGACTCGCTCTCGTGCAACGCAAGCATGACCCGATTGCCTCTGCGCAGGAGAGCCCCATAAAAGACAATGATAGCGCTCTGCGCGAGTACAAAGGAGAGAATCAGATAGTGTGGTACCCGCAGATCTGGATGGACCAAGGGCAATGCCACGGCGACGAATGCTGCTGCGCAAATCGCAATCGCCCACCAGGTGCTCCTAAGCACAGCATCTTCGCGTTGTGGCGATAGTGTTAACGTAGATCGGCGTCGTGCCAATAGATGCAGTTCTTGAGCTGACTCGTGCCTGGCGACCCTAGCACAGGTGGTTCGCGATGCACTGGATTCGAAGCCCGGCGCAGTCGCGAAAGGCAAGAATATTTCTCAGAGTTCCTACTTGTGCTGCAAGGGCGTGGGGCCATGCCAAATGGCACACGTTATGCACTGTTAGAGCAATGCCCACCTTGATGAGTGGGAAGGGTAAAGGACAACAAAATGAAACCTTCGAATGAAGACAAGAAGTGCGACAACACGAGCGCGACCAACATAGCTGAGAGCGCAGCCGCCGATGGCGGTGGTGTGGTCGCGGCAGAAGTGGCTGACTCGGCAGCCGGGAGCAACCCGCCAAACAAGCCCTATCACGGAGTGCCGTGGACGTTCCTGGTGCCAAGTCGCAAGCGATTGGGCGAGCTTCGCCGTGGGCTAAGAAAACAACTGGTGTCTACCGCAAACCGTGTTCGATACGGTCCCAAGCATCGCGATCGCAAGTAGCCGCAGGGGCGCGACAGGAGAACGTTTGTCATGCGTGCATTTCACAGCCTCGTAATGTTGGCCCTGCTAGGCGTTTGAATTGAGAGTTTCTATGTCTATCGGAGAAGTAAATTACGTGGAGCACACATTGGCCCATTTGGATGAAGCGTTTCACGGTGCCAATCGTTTCGACTTACCTGTTCGTCGGTCCCCAGAGTATCGTGCCTTGAGTTGGCCGTGCATAAATGGGGACGCGACAAGTGCGGGAGTTCTTGATGCTATACACCTGATAGCCGGCACGCTGTCGGCTATCAGATTCAAGGTATCAGATAAGTTCTTAGTAGTCGTCCATCCCGTCATAGCCTTGGTCACCCGTTCTCTCCGTTTTCTTGGGGACCTGCGAGATCGAAGCTTCGGTGGTTAGCATTAGGCTCGCAATGGATGCGGCGTTCTGCAGTGCGCTTCTAACAACCTTTGTCGGATCAATCACTCCGGCCTTGAACAAGTCTTCGTAGACAAGAGTCGCAGCGTTAAAGCCGAAACCCGCTTTCCCTTCTCTGACCTTAGCGACCACGATGGATCCATCGGCACCAGCGTTGTTGGCGATTTGTCGAAGCGGCTCTTCTGCAGCTCTCCTGACAATACTGACCCCATAGCGACGTTCATCGTCGAATGTTAGTGAGTCGAGAGATGCGATCGCCCGAATCAGCGCAACCCCACCGCCGGCAACAATGCCCTCCTCAACAGCAGCCCGCGTGGCATGCATGGCGTCTTCGACTCGCGCCTTCTTCTCCTTCATCTCCACTTCGGTTGCGGCACCGACGCGAATAATCGCGACGCCTCCGATGAGTTTTGCCAGGCGTTCCTGGAGTTTCTCTCGATCGTAGTCGCTCTTGGTCTCCTCACTTTGACTGCGAATTTGAGCGACGCGCGCCTTGATGTCGGCTTTGTTGCCGGCCCCATCGATGACGGTTGTGTTGTCCTTGTCGATCTGTATGCGCTTGGCTCTTCCCAGATCTTCAAGGGTGAGGTTCTCAATCTTGATGCCGAGTTCCTTACTCACAGCCTTGCCACCCGTAAGGATGACGATGTCGCCAAGCATCTCTTTGCGGCGGTCGCCAAATCCGGGTGCCTTCACAGCACATACGGATAAGGTTCCACGCAACTTGTTCACGACCAAAGTAGCGAGAGCCTCGCCATCGATATCCTCGGCGATAATCAAGAGCGGCTTGCCCGACTTGGCCACGAGTTCTAGAAGCGGCAAGAGGTCGCGCATGCTCGAGAGTTTTTGTTCGCAACACAGCACGTACGCATCGTCGAGTACGCAATCCATTCGCTCGGGATTGGTTACGAAGTATGGGGATAGGTACCCTCTGTCGAATTGCATGCCTTCGACAACTTCAAGCTCACTGTCGAGTGTTTGGGCTTCCTCTACGGTGATGACGCCCTCCTTGCCGACCTTCTCCATCGCGTCGGCGATCATCTCGCCGATCGTTACATCGCCGTTCGCGGAGATGGCTCCAACCTGAGCAATTTCGTCCCTGCCTTTGGTCGCCTTGGACTGGGTTGCCAAGCTTTTAACAATCGCTTCGACAGCTGCATCAATACCGCGCTTTAGGTCCATCGGATTCACGCCGGCAGCGACCAATTTCGATCCTTCTCGGAGTATCGAATGTGCCAGGACTGTTGCCGTGGTTGTGCCGTCGCCGGCAACGTCGGAAGTCTTAGAGGCAACCTCCTTGATCATCTGCGCACCCATGTTCTGGATGTGATTCTCAAGCTCGACCGCCTTGGCGACCGTTACGCCGTCTTTGGTGACGGTTGGTGACCCCCACGAATTGTCGATGACGACGTTGCGCCCGCGAGGTCCTAACGTAACTTTGACGGCATTGGTAAGAGCTGTGACGCCTGCGAGAAGCTCGCCGCGTGCTGTTTCAGAAAAGACAACGTGCTTAGCAGTCATGGTCATTTCCCTTTCTGGACAACGCCAAGGATGTCCTCTTCGCGCATGATCAGATGTTCAATGCCTTCAATTGTGACTTCGCTGCCGCTGTACTTGCCGAATAGAATCGAGTCACCAGCCTTAACGTCGGGGCTTTGCCGTTTGCCGTTGTCATCATACGTACCGGCGCCAACGGCAATCACCTCGCCCTCGACAGGTTTTTCCTGGGCCGCATCGGGGATAACGATTCCCCCTTTAGTCGTGGTCACTTCAGCAATGCGTTTGACGAGAACGCGATCTTGTAGAGGTCGTACTTTCATAGTTGGTTCTCCGAGCTGTGTTGGGGGTAACTTGGCTGGCGCGAAGCCCATGCCCACAATTTATGAGGCAGGTGCGTCGCGCGCGCGAATCTCGAATGCACAGCAGAGGCCAAGAGCAAGGCTCTTTTGCTGTTGGGCATTCACATGGCTACGCCTAAGCGCAACCTGCCTCGCCAGGTGTTGCTGGCATCGGTGAACCAAAAGTTTGCTGTGTGGTGGTGCGCACCTCTGCGCAGCACTTCTCAAAGCAGAGTCAGCAATCGCTCCGCCGCCGCCTTGGACGACGCCGGATTCTGGCCGGTCACGAGTTTGCCGTCACACACGACGAACGATGCCCAGTCATCGCCCTGCGTATAATTTGCGTCATTGGCGATAAGCATGTCCTGAACGAGGAACGGCACCACCTTCGTCAAACCAACGCCTTCTTCTTCGGTATTGGTGAAGCCGGTCACGGTCTTGCCAGACACCAAGGGTTTGCCGTCTGGACCTTTGGGATGTTTGAGCACAGCGGGCGCGTGACACACGGCTCCGATGGGTCGGTCGCTGGCTGAAAACGTTTCGATAAGCTTGATGCTGTCTTTGTCTTCCGCCAAGTCCCAGAGTGGGCCATGACCGCCGGGATAAAAGACTGCGTCAAAGCCCTTCGCATCGATTTTTGAAAGCACCTCGGTATTCGCAAGCGCAATTTGCGCAGCGTTATCGTCCTTGAACCGGCCGGTATCTGCTGTCTGGGCGTCTTTGGTGTCGCTGCTTGGGTCGAGAGGTGGCTGGCCGCCCTTTGGTGAAGCCAACGTGATCTCTGCGCCAGCGTCCTTGAAGACGTAATACGGTGCAGCAAACTCTTCGAGCCAAAAGCCCGTCTTCTTTCCTGTGTCGCCGAGTTTATCGTGAGATGTCAGAACCATAAGAATTTTCATCAGCTAACTCCTTGTTTGTTGTTTAGGTGAACCACGCGTTTGCCGAATGCCTCACCTCTCAAAAGCCCCGCAAACGCCTCTGGCGCCTCCTCAAGGCCTTCAATCATTTCTTCGCGGTACGTGATTCTGCCTTCTTTGACCCATGCGCCCATCGTCTTTGAGAACTCGGGGTAGAGATAACCAAAATCTTCAAACACGATAAAGCCCCGCACGGTCATGCGCTTCCTAAGAATCAGGCCCATCAGGACATTCATACGATCGGGTCCGTCTGGTAGCTGCGTCGCATTGTATTGCGAGATCAGACCGCACACCGGAATGCGTGCCGATGTGTTTAGCAGTGGTAGCACTGCGTCAAGAACGTCACCGCCGACGTTCTCGTAGTAGATGTCGATGCCGTCGGGAACCGCATCTTTCAGGTTCGCTGCAAAGCCGTCAGCCTTGTAGTCGATGCAAGCGTCGAAGCCGAGGTTGTCGACTACGTGAGAGCATTTTTCAGCGCCCCCTGCGATACCAACAACGTTCAGCTTAAGTATTTTTCCGATCTGGCCAACCGTGGCTCCGACGGGACCACTCGCGCCAGCGACCACCAGGGTTTCGCCCTCCTTGGGCTTTCCTATTTGCGTAAGTCCAGACCATGCGGTTAACCCCGGCATGCCCAATACGCCCAGTGCCCAGGAAGGATTCTCAGGAGTTTTACCTAGACTAACGACGCCCGCTCCACTGGAGATCGCATAGTCCTGCCAGCCACCAGCGGCGACAACCCAGTCACCCTTAGCGAATGCGTTCAGGTCTGATTCAACAACTTGCGATACGGTTCCGCCAACCATCACCTCGCCAAGCTCCACCGGCGCGGCATAGGACGGCGCATCGCTCATGCGTCCCCTCATATAGGGATCGAGCGAGAGGTACTCGTTTCGAAGGAGCATTTGCCCCGCCTTGGCTGTTGGGAGGTCGCCGGTTTCTAGACGCAAGGTCTTCACGTTGGGCTCGCCTCGCGGGCGCTCAGCTAAAACGAACTTGCGGTTCTTTAAACGTTCTTGCGTCATTGGGTGATGCCGAATTGCATAAGCCATGCCGACCAATGTCGGATGAACACGGAACTATGGGGTGAGCCGGATGGCATACGTTCTGCACGAATGGGGGGCATGACAACAATGAAAAAAACTTGGGTGAAGCAAGCAAAGGTTGCCAAGCGAGAGTTCGCGCAGGAGACCCAGCACAAACGAAGTCGCTTTGCGGTGATCGCCATTGGCCTTATCGCTGTCGGTGTGGTCTTTGTGGCGCTCGCTCTGGGCTATCCGTACTTATAGTCGTTCTAGAGAGCGCTCAGGTACGCCTTGAGGCGAGCTTTCGCTCTCTCGATGTGGTGGCGATTTAGCCCTTGTCGATGTGAGCAGCACTGGGACATATATGGCACGCCGATGTGCACAGTGAGCGGTTACGCCTCACTTGACGCCGAAGTGTGCTCACCCTACGCTTACAAATCTAGAGTTCTTCTAATAATCGCTAGCAACGTTGCGAACAAACTCAATAGTGTTGCCGTTGGTACGCAAGGTGTCCCTGTCGATCTGCCCGCCAAAACAGGCGACGTGTTTGTTGCGAAGAGTTGCCATGGCACACGAGACACGAGCAAGGACTGTTCCGGGCCTGAGAAGGCCTATCACTTGCGCGCGCGGTGGCGCATAGTCTCTCCAATGCGTGCGCTCCTCGAGGATTCCAAGGTCGCTTCAGAGGATCTCCGATATGCATCGCGTCATTCAAATTACCGAGCTCACAACCGGCTCACCCCACTTCGCGACGGCGGTGAGACGTATGCTTCCATGCTTGCCGCCATTCGCGGTGCAGCTAGGAGCATTACCCTTGAGACTTATATCCTCGTCGACGACGCAACCGGGACGCGCTTCGCTGACGCTTTGATTGAGCGCGCCCAAACTGGCATCGCAGTGCGCCTTATGTATGACGCTTGGGGCTCGTGGTCACTCGGCACGCCTTACATCAATAGACTCACGGAAGCCGGCGTCGAGGTCGTCGAGTACAACCCTGTGGTTCCCTGGCGTGCGCGTTTTAAGTTGGTCTTGCTAACCCGTCGCGACCATCGCAAGATCCTCATTGTCGATGACCAGGTCGCATTCACTGGCGGCCTCAACATCGCCAACGACTACGCCTCTAAGGAAGATGGCGGCGGCGGTTGGCGCGACGCCCACTTGCAGGTGCAAGGACCGATTGTGCGGGACCTCGCACGTCTCTTCCACTCGGTTTGGGTAGGCTCCGGAGGCGCAGCTTTCGAAGTGGGTGCCGCCAGTGTCTCTGTCGGCCAAGCCGGTGACGCGCTCGCAAGTGTCATTAGCAACCGTCTCACGAAACGCTTCCAGTTTAGGCGAGCGTATCTGCACGCGATTCGCAAGGCGGTTCGACAAATCGATATCATGAACGCCTATTTTATTCCTGGTCGTGCAGTGCGGCGCGCCCTTCGGAAAGCCGTCGCACGTGGCGTACAGGTGCGTGTGATCGTGCCCGGCAACTCCGACGTCAAAGCTGCGCAGTATGCCAGCAGTTACCTCTACGCCCGAATGCTCAAAGACGGCATACGCATCTTTGAATGGCCAAAGGTGATGATGCATGCGAAGACAGCCGTCATTGATGGCGTTTGGTCGACGGTAGGAAGCTACAACTTTGATAGCCAGAGCCTGCGAGCAAACCTTGAAGTTGCCGTTGCGGTTCTCGATCGCCCGTTGGCTAAGCAACTCACAATTCAGTTCGACGCGGACATTGCACGATGCGTAGAGATCGAGGAAGGAGCTTTGGCCAAGCGCAACCTCTGGCATCGAGCGCTGCAATGGTGTGCCTATCGCCTGCGGTGGTTCTTGTGATGTTGGGCTCTAGACCTTTTCGCTTCTAACTTGTCATGACGTTTGCAGAACGGGCATGCCATGACTCTCCCAACCTGCTACCGCATTCTGGATGTTCCCACCGATTCCTCCGACATTGACGTAGAGACGACCGGTGTGGAAGTAGGCAAGTATCAGAGTGCCTACAAGGCGTTGGCGGTCATGACGAGGGAGTTTCGTCGCAGCAAGGCCAACCCACCCAATTGGTATCTGCTTGCGCCCAACAAGGAAATCCTACTCAGGCCGTTCGACCTCTATGACGTCGAGGCGTCCTAGCAGCGTTGCGCTCGTGATGGACCTAGGTGGACTTTTTGTGCTTCTCTAGCCAATCATTGAGCTTGTGGGCCGCTGCGTCGGTGAGTTTATCCCAGCCGTCGCGCAGGGTGCCCTCGAGTTCCCTTAGCTCGGTCTCTATTGTCTCCGCAGCGGTATTCGCTGTTGCCGTACCGTCTGCTCTCAGTTTCGCAAGTCGCGCTTCCAGCGCCTTCTTCTCGGCATGGATTCGCAGACGTAGTTCATTTATCTCACTCATACTAGCTCCTATGTTCCGGGGATTCTTCCCTTGCGAAATGAAGCACGTCTTGTGCCAGAGTGCCGCAGGTTGAAGATTTCGTAAGAATTATACTGATCGACTCTCGGAAGTGAGCGATGGGAGTCAAGCTGGCGAAATAGCGCCCTGGCGCGCAGGACAGCGCACCAGCACACAGTTGATGTGGCGGTTGGCGCGAAAGACCGGACGCGTGTGATGGCACGATCGTTGCTGTACTCCAGACCAGGAGGCGAGAAACCAAGCGCGCGAAATTTATGTCAATGAATCAGTCACTACTGAAACGCTTGCTCCTCATCGTAGCGCTGTTCTCGATTGGCTTCGTTGCCATCGCCAGCGCCAATACACCGCTGCCTACCAATCCGGCAGACCGCTGGGTACTCGACTACGCGAATGTCGTTACGCCGGCTCACAAGCAAACGATGGAGCGCACGCACAAGGCACTCTTTGATGCGACGGGTGTGGCAATCGTTGTCGTGACAGTGCCGGCGCTTGTCGACGAAACGATTTCCGGCTTGGCTCTTCGCGTTGGGGAGAAGTGGGGGGTTGGCCGCAAAGGCGAAGACCGAGGTGTGGTCATTGCATTCGCAAGCCAAGATAAAAAAATCTTCGTTGCTACTGGCTACGGTGTTGAAGGCTACCTACCCGACGGCAAGGTGGGCCGCTTCATCGATTCTTATGCGATTCCGCAGCTGCGAAGTGGCGACGTTTCTACAGGGTTGCTCGAGTTAAGTACGGCCCTGGTGTCTGCGTCGGCGAAAGAATTTAACATCGCGATCGGCGACCTTCCGCCGCTGCGCGAGCCCGCGAAGGAAACCCCGCGAAGTATTGGCGACTACCTCCTGCTGCTTCTGGGGGCGATTGCATTTATCTACATCGCCATCAAGCACCCCAGACTTCTCATCTTCATGTTCATGTTCATGGGGCGTGGCGGCGGTGGCGGTGGCGGCGGCGGCGGTTTTGGTGGTGGCGGTTTTGGTGGCGGCGGAGCGGGAAGAGGGTTTTAAGCAATGCAAAAGAAATATCCAGTCGTGTCTGAAATGGTCACTAGGTTAGAGACGGCGGCCGGTGAAAGCCTACTTAGTGTCGTGGTCTACGGACCTGCAGCACATGGCGATCAGCTGGCAAATCAGAAGAATACCAATCTATTGGTGGTTCTATCCGACATATCACTTGCCAGCATATCCAAGGTTGGTGGTCCAGTTCGGTGGTGGCTGGCGAAGGGCGAGCCATTGCCCAGAGTGTTTTCTCCCAAGTTTATTACCGACGCTGCCGATGTCTTCCCCATGGAGTTTCTCGACATCACGGCCCATCACGATGTCGTCTATGGAACCGATCCACTGCTTGGTCTCGATGTGAAGAAGGGCCACTTGCGCAATCAATGCGAACGAGAGTTAAGAGAAACACTTATGCGTATTCAGGAGGCCTACTTGGAGGCAAATGGGAAGCAGAAAGAACTCCTGGCTCTCTTGACTGGCTCCTATCCGGTGTTTGCAAGCGTGTTTCGGGGATGCCTGCAGCTTGGCGATCACGCAGTCCCCGCACGCGATGCCGATGTCATTCGCGAATTCTGCCGGCACACATCGCTCGACCAAGGGCCTTTTGCAGAGATTGGCGATCTTAGAAACGGCGTCAAAATTGCGTCGCGCCCCGCAGTTCTCTTTCAGAACTACTACCAACAAATCACCCTGGCCATCGAGGCACTCGACAGCTTTCAAACCGAGAACGGAGAAACAACATGAACAAGAAATTTTTTGGACCCGTAGCAATTATAGGCGCCATCGTCTTTATCGTCATCGCGTACGGTGCGTGCCAGTACAACTCACTGGTCAACACAGAAGAAGATGTTAGTGGCGCATGGGCTGATGTAGAAACTCAGCTGCAACGGCGAGCCGATTTGATTCCAAACCTTGTTGAGACAGTGAAAGGCTTTGCAGCACAAGAGAAGGAGATTTTCACCGATGTTGCCGATGCGCGAAGCCGATTGCTTGGCGCCAAAGGCCCAGCCGAAGTTGGTGCGGCAAACTCTGGTATGGAATCCGCCCTCGGTCGTTTGCTGGCCATTAGCGAGCGCTATCCAGATCTAAAGTCGAACCAAAACTTCATGCAGCTTCAGGACGAACTCGCCGGCACAGAGAATCGTGTTGCGGTCTCGAGGAAGCGCTACAACGACGCCTCAAGGTCGTACAACAAGACCATCCGACGATTTCCGGCAAGGATGTTTGCTGGCATGTTCGGGTTTGAGGCGCACGCGTACTTTGAAGCCGAGGAAGCAGCAAAGCAGCTGCCGAAGGTTAAATTCGGTGAGTAGTGGTGCGGCACTTTCGACGGAACGGCTTCGGCAACGCAGGTTAGGAACAACGCAATGCATAGAGAATTTTACGGAGCGGCAGACGAAGTGACAGAATCGCTTCATCGCCTGCACGTAGGCGGCTTGGATATCCTCTTGGACTGTGGCCTTTTTCAGGGGCGTCGAGAAGAATCGAACCGTCTCAATCGAGAGCTTCCTCGGTGGGCCAGCGATGCGCATTGTCTGGTCTTGAGCCACGCGCACATCGACCACAGTGGCAACATTCCATCCTTGGTCAAACGGGGGGTACCGGCAATCTATATTGCACGCCGGCCACCCGCTCTCTCTGGAGAGCCTTGCCACCGACGTAAGGCAGCGACTCATCGAGCGCAATGACCCATTCTCTCCGCCGGGGCTCACGTATGTATCAGAGACCGATGCGTCGAAAGCGCTCACGGCTGGTCGCGACCCTTGCATTGTGATCGCCGGTGCAGGCATGTGCGAAGGAGGACAAAGACGACATTGTGAAGTTCGCAGAGCAAACGGGAATTGCACTCGTTCACGGCGAACACACCGCGCGTGAGAGCTTGCGCCAGACCTTCGTTGAGCGAGGCCTATCGCCAATAACAATGGCTAAGAAGGGCGAGAAAATGGAATTGTAGGGTGACCAGGTGTGATGGGGCCGGACAGTTTAGGTCGATTCAGACCTCTGACCTTAGTGCGCGTTCCTGCACAGTGGTGCGTGTCTTTGCGCAAGGCGAGCGCTTCGAGAGCGAGCCTACGGTTTCCAGAGGGCCTGCGGGTGCGCGGATCGTCGCTTGCAACTTCTATCCAAACATGGGACTTGCAATCGTACTACTTGTGTATCCGTTGGCGTTACTGATCGCCATCATCATCATGAAGGTGGCAGGCGTGCTTAGCGTCGGAGCTATGGTTATCGGAGTGCCGCTGGTAGCGCTCGTTGTCGGGGCCGGATACGGTGTCATCAAGTATTCCCGCGGCCTCGACATAAAGGCCGGGGTGGGGCAAGCGCCGAAGTAACCCCACGATACTCAGCTCATCGCTATCCAAGCACCAATACCAAACAAGCGTTTATGGGGCTTGAGCTAGCCCTTCATCGCCTCGTATCACTTAGCGTTTGTGAATGGCTCCGATGCCTATGATGGACTTCGTAAGAGTTGCGGTGCCGCTGTAGCGCACGTCTCCAGAGCCCTTGATCTCTACCTTCAGAGATTCGGAGGCATCGACCTCTACGTCACCCGAACCCGTAATCGCAACAAGTGCTTCTCGCGTTGCGAAACTCGCCGCTCGCAGCACACCAGAGCCGGCGACGCTCACATCCATTGTGTCTCCTTGGCCAGAGAGTTTCACATCGCCAGAGCCTGTGATTGACGTGACTAGCGTGCCGGCAATTTCTAAGTGCAAATCAATATCGCCTGCGCCCTTCATTTCAATTGCAAACGACTTGTTGACAAAGGGCGTCATGCCTTTTACGTCGCCAGCGCCACTCAGAACAATACCGTCAAGCTGCGGAAGCACAACACGCGCTGTGACTTTGCCGCACTCGCTCCACTTCGCATTTGGATCGTGGCACGAAATAGCCAGAGTGCCGGCCTTCACGATCGTCGAAACCTTGGGCAGGTCTTCTTCTTCCGATGCTTCGACGTGGACTGAGAAGTCGGGGCCTTGCGAAATCTCTACGTCAATTGCGCCCAAGAGCTGAACGTTTGTAAAGTCTTTCACCGCTCGCTCGGCACCAAGCCCCGTGGTTGCTGCTGCCTTCGGTGCTGCTGCCTTCGCCTTCGGTGCCGCTGCTGCCTCCGGTGCCGCCGCTGCCTCCGAAGCTTCGGCAGGAGGCGTCTTCGAAGCCTCGTCAGAGTTCTTTGACTGGTTACACCCTGCCACAAGAATGAATAGAATCCAGTAGGTACGCATCGCCGGAGTATTGCAGGGATTCGCTGTACTTCCAGGAAAAAGTCTTAGTGTTGTGGGCGCGCTTTGTCGTTCGCAGAAGCCGCGTGCCAGAGTGCCATGAGGCCCCAAGCATTCCCCAGCGCATCGCGCTTGCTCGATGTGATAGCTTCAGCCTCGAAATGGGGCTGTATCTCTTTAGTCTTGCGCGCATCCCGGTCTCGGTCTCGGGTTGGTACTTTGCGCTAATTGCCTACTACGCATATTCCGCCGGGCCAGCGAGAGGGTTGCTCTTTGGCCTTTGCGTCACCGTCAGCCTGCTCGTACACGAATTTGGACACGCGCTAGTTGCGCGGCATTACCGCCTAGACCCCGAGGTGCTGCTGCACGGACTTGGCGGCCTTTGCAGTCACAAGCCGGCGAATAGCAATCGGCACGACGCCTTCATCATTGCTGCAGGGCCCTTTGCGGGGCTCTTCTTTGGCGGGCTTGTCTACCTGGCCCAAGAAGCGATGTGGAGTTATCGGCCAGATCTAATGTACGGCAACGAGCCGCTGCAACTCACGTTCTCCTTCTTCCTCTACATAACTATTATCTGGAACATCGCCAACTTGTTGCCGCTGTGGCCACTCGACGGCGGTCAGTTGTTTCGACTGTTAATGGTGAGACTACTCAAGCCATCGCAAGCAGAGCGCGCGACGCACTACGTTGGCATTGCCGTTGGTGCCGTCGTACTGAGCCTAACCGTGGCTTATCTCAGCAGTCCGTTCTTGATCATCATTGTTGGCTTCTTGATGTATAAGAACTTTACCCAGCTCAATGCAGTAACGAGTTCAGGGCCGCTGCGCAGAGAAAATCGATTCGCCAAGGACCTGCTGAACAAGGCCGAAACAGCGCTAAAGGAAGGCGACGCAGATGAGGCAGCGCGAGTCTGTCACCAGCTGCGCACCGATAGCCACGTTTCCGAGGCCACCCTAGAAAAGATATGGGCCATCCTAGCTGTCGCTAGCTACGCCCAAGGCGATCAAGACGAAGCCGACTCCTACGCCGAGCGCGCGCCTGACAAGTTGGTACTGGCAATGCTGGCCCACCTGCCAAACCAGGACTCGGCAGATGAAGACGCTGGCCCTTCGTAGAAAAGGGCAGCGCGGCCGTGCGCTCTCAAGGGCGCCAATCTTCGGCCGTGTGTCTTACACTAGCGTCCAGACTTCATGAAGGCCAAGATTGCAGATGCTTCGCGGTCCGAAACCGCCAAGATTGGCCAACCAAAGGACAGCGAGTCTGAGCAATGGGTCGCTCTCTTTTACTCGGTGGTTATCTCTCCGACGAGACGAATCAAGTCGGCTGATCTGATCAAGATTGCGGAGCATGCGGACTTCCGTCGAGCGCGGACCGTGATGTCGACGGGCAACCTAGTTGGTTGGGCGCGAGATGATGAAGCCGTAGTGGAGCAGCGCCTAGAACGCGCGGCGGAAGTTATTGTTGGCAAGCGCATCCCCGTCCTCTGTCGATCGGTACCTAACTTCCGTCAGATTTTGGAACGCAATCCGATACAGCTGGAGTCACCATCCCAGGCGCAGGAAGTCGCGATCCGCATCATGCGATCACAGCCTGCGACCGACGTGCTGGAGCGTCTGGCAAGCAAAGTAGAAAAGGGCGACAATTTTTACCTCGGCGATCGTGCACTTTGGCTTTCCTCGTCGAACCCACTATCAAAGTCCCGCATGATGCGCGCAATCAATGCTTCATGGGTGGGGGTGGGGACAACGCGAAGTTTGTCGTCCCTGCTAAAAATCGAAAAGGCGATCGTCTGAGTCTTGCTTCCTTCATGACGACAACGGGACCTCCGCTGGCAGATCCAGTGCCCGTTCGACGTAGGTAATCTTCGGAACTCGAAACCCCATGGCTATCCAGGCGCCGAGAAGCTTGAGCATGAACCGCCCCGACTGACGTTTGCAGTTAAGAATATCGTCGGGCAGTGAAGAGTCTGCAGGAAGGTCGCTTGTCATGGTTCGAAGGTCGGGTGGTGGTGCGCTGCCTTCAGGCCATAGACAGCCGTATAGGCTTAGCCAGTGACCACCCTGAAACTCAAGAAAGACGGGCGTGTTGCAGCACGTCGCGATCACGCGCCGGGTCTTGGATTTGGGCGTAAGACGGAACTCGCTGAGGTGCTCGGTGCCTTGCAACGCGGCAATGCGATCTTTCCTATAAAGAATGAAAGGTGTGCCCCCATTGCGGTCCACGAAAGAGGGCACAGAGTCCAACTCCTTCAATCGCTTTGAGGCTGTGCGGCAACTCGTGCAATGGCATTCGGCGCAAATGATGGGGGCTCCCCGCACTTGCAATTGAACCGCATTACAAGAGCAAGCAAGTTCGGTCGTTGGTGTCATCGTCGTCATCTTTCATGCGTCGCTTCGTACCCAGAGAAGCTCGTTGCCGACTTTACCGACGCCCAGGAGGCCGATGTAAACTCTATGACGTAATTCCGACCCACCAGTCGTATGGAAAAGGATCACGTAGCCATTTACTGTGCATCTCCGGAGGTATCCTCCTTTGGCGAAGTTGTCTTCCCTGGTGATGTTCCCAACTACTACCTCGTAGGTGCCAATTTCACATTAAGAGTGATAACGGTGGTCCCTTGATCTGCTCGTACCGGTAGTGACCAGGCGTTGGCGCGCTTGGCCGCACAGGAGGCAACTCCAGCAAGGCCCTCGGCGCCACCGGCAGGGCTGGTGACGACCTTGACGGTTCCGGGCACAACGGTTGCCGTGATCGTCAAATCGCCATAGAGCTGCGGGTTCACCTGTAAGAATTTCTCGTAACAACCTCGCACTTCGCTCATGCGCTGTTCAACCAACTGTTGAACAGCCTGAGGGTCGTGGGCGCCAGTAAACTCGGGAGTACTCGGAGTCTCAGATGCGCGCAGATCGTTGGCTGCCTTTACGTAGTTTGGATCACCGGCACTCTTGGCGATTTGATCAAAGAGCGCAAGACTGGTTTTGGTCTCCTCGCCAATTGCGACGCCTACTGCTGTGTCTAAATCGTCTGCAGCTCGTTTCGATTCAAGTGCCGCAGCAAGGAGATGTTCTGAAGTGGAACGTGGATCCCCCAAGGCGCGTGTCACCCGCGACGCTTCTAGATGCAAGCGTGCAAGACTCTCACTGCTTGATGCTCCAAGACTGAGTTCTGTGGTGGCTACAGCAAGTTTTAAGCGACCAACCTCGGCATAGGTACGTGTAAGGTCTGCCGCTAGGCCGACAAGATTGGCGCGATCATAACGTGTGGTCGCTCGCAGAGCGCTCATAATCTCCTTGGGCGGAACTCCTGCAAGCGCCCCAATTCGCATTAGTTCTGAGCGAAGCTTATCCAAGCTGCCCAACTCGTCCCAGTCCTCTGCTGCAGCTGCGATCGACTTGTAAGAACCTTTCGTGTCTCCCTTGCGAAGTTGCAACCATGCTTCGATGTAGCTCGCTTCCGGAGTTTTCTTACTTTTGACGTTAAGGTCCTTGGCAATTAGTGCATTGGCGCCAGCGTTGTCACTCGCAAGAAGCGCAATGAATGCTCGCTGCGCTCGGTACGGCGCAGCTTCTTTGCCTTGGCCCATCTCAGCAATTAGCAGATCGAGTTGCGTTGCACTTGCTTTCGGATCCCCCAAAATGAGCTCGGCAACTGCAAGCTTGGAACGAGTTGACTCAGAAACCTTCTTGCCGCTTGCGAGTTGCCTAAGAACTTCTCTCGCTTCAGCGCGGTCGGCAACCCGAGCAAAGAGCAAGATCGCCAGGGCCTCGCCCTCTGCCACTTTTCGAGATCCGGTAGCGGATACGTAGCGCTCACGCTGCTCCTCTAGCGGGCGGGAGGTGACTCGCGATACCGGAAGTGAACTAGGGAAAAGTGCTTGAGGGCTTGCATAGCTCGCATCGACAGCGATCGGTCCAACCGACACTGCAACCTCGGGAGGGCCTGCCTTGGCGCCTGGCACAGTTGACGATGCATTGGCCGTTGCCTCTTCTTCGGCATAGTCACCTGTGGGCTCGGAAGTGCTGTGGGACGAGCCACCGCAAGCGATGAGAAGAGAGGTTAAGAAGAAAGAGTGAAAACGGTTCATGAGTTATTGAATCCTTGCTGAGGTAAGTCCGCCGCTAGTAACGAGAGGACGAGGCAGGGACTGGATTGGTCACAATTCAGTTCGATATTTCTTTTCCGCAGTCGTCGGAGACGAGTTCTAGCCATCATGGATGAACGAGGTATTGGAGAAACTGAGCGGCGGAAAGCAAAGGCACCTCGACCAGTTCTTGGCAGCGACGTTCACGAAACCCGACCCATTTGCAAAAAACCGAAGACAATCGGCAGAGCGAAAACTTGATTCTGAGCACGAGCCCCCGTACGGCCTGGGTGGGACTATCGAATGCTAGGAGATTTTCTGGGTCTCGAAGGAGGCGTAGCTCATCTCAGAACCGTCAGAAAGAGATCGAGCATGGCATGGTGACGGGGCTTTCCCGTTCTTGTGTCGTCGTGAGGTGAGAACATTCCTGTTAGGCGCATGTCGATGTAACCGTGCAGCATTGACCACAATGCAACGGCAATTGTGTCTCTATCGACCTTCGCCTTCGGTATCGCACGTTCGATTTCGTCACAGAGTTGGTCGTAAATTCTGTCCATGACGGCAAGCAACTGCGGGTCTTCGTGATCAACAAGATCACCGCGCCAGAGAAGTTGATATCGATGAGGGTATTTGAAGCCAAACTCAAGCAGCGTATTTGCGAAGACCTCAATTCTATCCTTCTGATTGTTAGGCACTTCTAGAAGAGCAGATTCGATGTCTTTGAGAATGACTTCAAATTGGTCTCTAGCAATCGCGGTTAATAGCGCGCGTCTGTCTTTGTAGTGATTGACGGGTGCGCTGTGCGACACACCTGCCTCGCGCGCCACAGCACGATTCGTCACCCCGGTAATCCCGTCTCGATCCAGCAACGAGACGGCCACATCGAAGAGGGCGCGTTTAAGATCCCCGTGGTGAAAAGACTTTGATTTGCCCATAGCGCATATTGACACCGTCTATTTATACGTCAATATAGACACTGTCAATATCGGCTAAACAAGGAACTAGAAATGAGCATCACGATTCACGGATCTGCGCTTTCGCCCTTTACGCGCAAAGTAACGCTCGTAGCGCTTGAGAAGAACATTGCGTTTGAGAGCCAGGAGTTAAACCCCTACAGCCCTCCGCCTAACTTTGAAGCGATGAGCCCGTTAAAGCTGATTCCAGTTTTGCAGGACGGCGACTACACCCTCAATGATAGCTCCGCCATTAGTGCCTATTTGGACGTTGCATATCCCGGGATAGGCAAAGAACTTCTGCCCAAAGACCCAAAGACCCGAGGCTATGTTCTTTGGATAGAAGAGTATGCCGATACGGCTCTTTTTAAGGAGATTAGCGAAGGGGTGTTTCGGCCGACGTTCATAACGCAGTTGTTCGGCAAACGAATTGATACGGCAACCGTGCAGGACACGATCGCCAACAAATTACCGGTTCCCCTTGGCTATCTGGAAACGCAAATCATCGGAAAGAACTTCTTTGCGGACGAGCGACTTACGTTGGCTGATATTGCTGTTTATGCACAGCTCGCCAATCTCGAACATTCCCAACAGGTACCCAAAACAAGCGACTACCCAAACCTCATGGCGCACTTTGGGCGGATGAAGTCGCGTGGCCCGGTAGCCGAGTTGTTTGCGCTTGAAACTCAATACCTAAACGGCATGCTCGCCCAACTTAAAGAAAGAGCTTGAGCCCAAGGTTGTGCCGCGAAGGCCTCGTGAGCTTCGCCGGGCACAGCCAGGGCTCATTCATTCATCCCGTCCATCAGACAATTTCGAGAAGAAGAGCACGCGCGGTCAGGCGCTTCCGAGGAGAGCTGATAGCGTGTTGATTGTGTCCGCAAGTGAACAGTGGGTCGAGCGAGTGCTGCGCTGTACAGACCATATTCAACGCCATCTAGACGATGCGAACTGATGCCAGCCGCGAACCAGCGTTACGCAGCTAGAGCTGCTCTCTTGCCCGATTAAATGGTGTTTCACAAAGCACTTTAGGCACTGCCAACTCCTTCTTCCACTGCAGGAAAGAACAAAGAAGACATGAATAAGAAGTCGCCTCTACTATTTCTTCTCACTGCACTGTGCACGCAAATCGCTTGCAATAAACAGTCTCCAGTCGAGTCCCCTCAAACGGTGGTCGTAGATGATTCACGATCCAAAGACATCACAAGGAATTCCGAGATGAAGAACGAAGAAACGGTTAGAAAATTTCTAAATGGATTTAATGATAAGGCGCGGTTCCAAGAGTCCCTTGACGTTCTCGCAGAGGATTACAAGTTCAAAAATCCCATGGTGGAACTCAACTCTAAGGCGGAGTTCATCCCCTTGGCCAAGAGCATTGGGGAAGTTCTCACGGAGGTCGAAATCGTAAACCTAGCGGCGATCGACGACTGGGTTGCCGTCTCCTACATTTTTAAGACGCAGATACCTGGCGTGGAGGTCAATCCCGCGACAGAGTGGTTCCGCCTCGAAAATGATCTCATCCAAGAATCACACTTGATCTACGATGCCTCTGAGTGGCGGAAGGTGTACGCCAATATGCAGTAACCAAAGGAGACCTCATGACATTTTCAATGAAATTCTCAATACTTCGCCTTTCGGTAATCGCCACATCTCTCTTGGGTGGTTGCACCGGTGGAGGGGCAGACGCTGATGAAGTCGTTTGTGGTGCACCCGAAGACCTGCAGGGAACCTTTGACCTGATGGAAGGCTGTACTCGGTTTCGCGGTTCGATTCACGTGTCCGACTCCGATCAAATGGACCTATCCGGGCTGGATTCGCTTCGAGCAGTTGATGGCTATGTCAGCATCTTTCGAAATCGAAACATGACGAGTTTGCATGGTCTTGAAAATCTAGAAACGGTCGGGAAGTTTATGTCGATATCTCTCGATGACTCACTAGAGGATCTTGATGCCCTTTCAAACCTGCGATCTGTTGGCGGCGACTTGACCCTGCGTTTGCTCGGTATCCGTGCAGTTCGCTTGCCCAGCCTATGTACGGTTGAAGGTACCCTAGAAGTTCTTAGCAACCCCACTCTCGAGAGTTTGGACTTTGGGTGCCTTAGCGAGGTTGGTGGCGATTTGGACATATCGGCGAATGGTCTCTTGCCCGAACACGAAGCGTGGCGCATCGCCTCCGAATTGGATGTGGCCGGAGAGATTACTATCGAAGACAACCTCTCTCGTTAAGATCTTGCTAGCTCTTTGAGGGCGATGTCGTGAAGCTCCGAGACATCGTTCACGAAGACGCGTGGCTCAAGGGCAACAACTACCGCAAGACGCGGGATATGTGGCTCGAAGCGGTTGCCACACGTCCTGTACCTCGCGACGAATGCATGGAGTACGCCGTCAATATCCAGTCCCTCTTGGCAACGATGTAATCACGAAAGAACGAATAGGATGAGAACGATGAAGGTATTGGTGGTGGTCACAATTTGTTGTTTGTTGAGCGTTCCTGCCTTTGCGCAAGAGAGCGAAACTTCGAATCGAAGAGGAGTTTTTCTTGGATTTGCAGCAGGTGTTGCAAATTCCAATCTGAAGTTTCCAGCAGAAACTCAGAACAACACGAACCTTGCTCTCAATTGGAAGATTGGCTACTTGTTCAATTCTAAACTGGCCGTATTGCTGAACGGAGCCGTATCTATTTACGAATACGATTTGTCAGGCCGTAGTAGGTCGAGAGACTTCGGTGGTGTTTTTGCTTCGGTACAGTACTTTTTGTCCCCCAAAATCTCGGTGTTGGGGGGAGTTGGTATCGGAACCGATGCGCCGGTGTTTTATGACGTTGAAGGTGAAGAACCGGGAGAGACCGATTACCATTTAGGGATTGGCTTGGTTTCAAGCGTGGGCTACGAACTTCACCGATATAAGAAGTACTCCTTTGGCATACAAGCCCGGTTCAATTACAGCAGGGTCAAATTGCCCATCGGCGAAACCAGCGGATTCACGTCGGCACTGCTTCTCGGAGTAGACTATTACTGATCCAGCGGTTGGCCTCGCAAAAAAGAATGCGCCTTTCCGCTTCCGGCGCGCGTTTCGTCCGTGAAATGACAATGTTGATGGCACACCTCCACCAAATCGCCGCGTTTGCCGGCGCCTGCGCACTATGGGCCGCCTGCGGGGGTACGCCCCAATCAGGAGATGCCGTGGGATCTTCCAGCGAGCCCAAACCTATTGGCACCACGCTCAAGCTATCGACGGAGAAATCTCCGCTGCCATCCTGTGATGGCAAACCATGGGGGCACTACGGTGCAATGCCCGAGGACGAGCCAATGATGTCGGCGCTCCGGGATTTCTACAAACTTCGCGGCGAACCTGTGACCTCGCTCCACGCCGACGAAATGGGTCCGAATCGAAGCGTCGACGTTCGCATCAACTTCAGTTCAGAAAATGTCGTAGTCCATCGATTGACACCGCGCCAAGAAGACGGCAAGTGGCTATTCGATATCGATTGGGCCTGTCAGCTCGTCGGAGGGACGCCTGGACCCAGCACACCTCGCTGAGACGGCTCGAAGATTGAAGAATCCGTATGAATGAGAAACGCCTATGTAGGGATAGACCCCGATTGGCACTTCAAGGCTGAGCCTCTTTCGCCTCCCTGTCCCTACCTCGACTACGAAGAGGTCTTTCTGCTCCATAACGTTGGTTTCGATCTTCGCGAACGCCGTCTCACTGGCATCCCGAAGCATTTCAAAGGTGAATGCGCGCGATGGGCCGAGTAGATACCCAGGTCGCCGACCGAATCGTTAATGCTCACCAAGTAGAGTTCGGGTGCGCGTACGTACTGCCTACGATGATATGGCTGGTCGTTCCCTCGAGGAGAGCACCCTTCTCCTCACAGCCAAGAAGAAAGAGACTAAAGAGCGCAGCGATTTGAATCGTACGCAACATCGGATTGGGGCGTTTCTGTTGTTCGAGATTCATGGGCGTATCGTGTGCCTGCAACCGTGGCGCAACCCATTGAATCGGACGCTCTGCAGATGGCTTGAGCCAAGTCGGTTTGCATTCGCGGCGCCAAACGACTCGTGATCAAGCTCGCGAACTTGGGGCGCAAGGTCGAGTACTCCACGTTCAGCGCTGGCATTGCGGGTTTTCGACAACGGGTTTAGGGAGAATCACCATCCCAACGACCGCCATCATGGTGATAACGATACCGATCCATTCAGATGCACTCCACCTTTCTTCGAAAAACACCGCGCCGATGAGGAGCGCAAAGACCGTGGTCATGAAGCTAAACACGTTTACTCGAACTAAATCATAGCGTCGCAAGAGGTCGAGCCAAAGCACGAGAGCTAAAGCCGTCCCAAAGATGGCCAAGACAAAAACCGTAGCAATCAGTGTTGGAGTCACTCGGTACGGCAATGCTTCGTTCATAGCGATCGTCAAGCCCCACAATGGTACTGCACCCAATATAAGCGCCCATCCGGCCGCAACGATGGGATCGATCTGGTTGGCCATGTGCTTCAGCACAATGTTCCCAATCGCGACTCCGAGTGCGCCCAAGCCTACAAACGCGACTCCATAGAATGAACTTTGGCCGTCTGACGCCAATAGCGATGGAAGAGCTGTTGCGACGATTCCTATGAAGCCCAGCATCAGAACGAACCCACGCGAACGAGTTATTGATTCAGCCAAGACAACCAATCCGATGAGCACCGCAAGCAATGGTTGTATATTCGATAGGACGGTTGCAATCCCTGGTGAGACTCGCCCACCAGCCAGGAACATGCCGGCGAACCCCAGGGTCGCCAAGCCAAATCCTGCGAGGGCAATCGCCCGAAATACCGCTAGGCTTGGCCTCTTGCGCTTTTGCCATTTCGCCAATGTGAGGAGCGCGCATCCAGCGATCAGAGCTCTCCAAGCGCCAATGGAAAGTGGCGGTGCGTCTGCAATGGCAAGACTAATAAGTGGGTAACAGAGCGCCCACAGTAGTGTCACCAACAGTGCTTGTAGAGTGTCGCGAATGCTCATTGAGTTTAAGCAACGATCAATGCGTCGCTTTGCTGCCTATTACAAGTTTCGGACCATTGGGAGCGTCTTGTTGCCGGTAAGCATGAGGGCTTCGTCGTTCGAAGCTCAGGCTCTAGTCACCGAATCTCATGTTGATCTAGTAACCAAATGGGTTACAACTTGAACTCGAGGTCAGACAGTCCTGCTCCTGCAGCCTAGAGCGGCGAGGTTACTTAGATTTCTTGAGAGGAAATACTGGCACGTTGTGTGCTGCGAGAAGAGGACACGGAGTGAAAGACACATTTACATCAGAGCGAAGCCCAAGTCCTTCTCAGGTCATAGCACGACGTATCGCTATGGGCTTTGGACTCGTTTCTCTCGTGGCGGTGATCATGTGCGGGATGCTCATTCGGCTCTTGGGAGACGTTTCGGGCCTTGTTGATGATATGAGTGAAGACGACACAGCAAGCAAGAATGCGCTGGCGCTGGCTACCTCCATCAGGGAGCAGTACATTCATCAAGCACACTGGCTCATCGAGAGAAACGATGAGCACCTGCATCACGACGAAGACTGGCTTGCCATCGTTGCACAGAAGGTCGAAGTGCTACGGCCACGTCTGCCGAGCCAATCTGCTGCACTTGACTTGGTTGCCGAAGGAAGTCTGGAACTCGATCGTCTCTTTAAGAATGAGTTACAAACAGCGGCGATTCAAGGCAATGCCGAGCAGGTTGTGGCACTTCATAAGAAGCTGGATGGGATCGCGAGGCGAGCGACAGGGGCGGCAGACAGCATCGCAAACTCTGTGGATGCTCGAATGGAGAAGGCTCACAAGTCCGCGACTCACGCAACGGCACTAGGGCTAGCGGTCGGGTTACTTTGCATTTCCGCTGTGTTTCTCTTGGCTGTCTATTACACCGCGAGACTTCGACGTTCTGTTGTTCGCCCGTTGGGGGTGTTGGCACGTGCTGCTCTCGACTTCGGTTCGGGCAATTTTTTGAGTCGCGTCGGGAACGTCGGGGATGGAGAGCTCGGTGAGCTTGCAGCCGCGTTCGATACGATGGCAGAGGAGTTGGAGGCTCGAGAACAAAGATTGATTGCAAACGAGCGCATGGCGGCGATAGGACAACTAGCTGCCGGTGTTGCCCACGAGATCAACAACCCTATACAGATTATTCGCGGCTATTTGAAAACAATGACACCAGAATCCACCCATGAGTCTATTACCGAGGAATTGCGGATCTTAGATGAAGAAGCAGCGGCTTGCCAGCGCATTGCAGAGGACCTCGTGACATACGCTAAGTCCCCGCAGTTGAAAATCGAGAGCGTGGCCATGGAGACGTTCTTGAACGAGAGTGCTAAGAGATTTTCTGAGACTCCGGAAGGTCGCGAACATAACATTCAGGTCCACGCGGACCAGGGCTTTGTTTGCGCGGACCCATCGCGTCTTAGGCAGGTTCTTCTGAACCTTCTTGCAAATGCCGCACAGGTATCAAATGAAGACCTGCCCATTGTAGTCGTGGGACAAGCGAATGGCAGAGGGGACTATATCTTGTCCGTGTCTGATCGAGGCCCCGGCATCAGTGCCGACGACAAGGACCGAGTCTTTGAACCGTTCTTCACGAAGCGTGCAGGCGGTTCGGGATTGGGGCTCGCTGTAAGCCAGGGGCTTATTCACGCGCATGGCGGGACGATTTCAGTCGAAGATCGGACCGGAGGCGGATCCGTTTTCACAGTCGTTCTTCCCGTCGAGGCTGAGGAAAGAGTAGATAACGCATGACCGTTGATAGCGACAAACCTGTGATTCTAGTGGTGGATGACAAGAAGAATATGCTTCGCCTGATGTTAAAGGTGTTGGGAGAAGACGCGAAGGTGCTCACCGCAGATCGCGGCGCAAAGGGGCTTGAACTGCTCGAGCAGCATTCGGTTGACGTGATGTTGTGCGATTTGCGCATGCCCGATATGGATGGCGTAGATGTCTTGAAGGAGTGCAAGAAGCGCTCGCCAACCACGCAATTCATACTAATGACGGCCTATGCGTCAGTGGACACAGCAGTGGAGGCGCTTAGGCTTGGCGCCGCGGATTATCTCACCAAGCCATTTGAGCCAGAGGAAGCCCGCGCGGTGGTCCTCCGGGCAATGGGGCGGTCACCAAGTGCGTCGCGTGCGAAGAACGACCAGATTCTTCCGGGGGTCATCTCGTGTTCATCTTCGATGGCAGAGCTTGGTGTACTAATAAAGCAAGTTGCAGCGAGTGACGCCACCGTCTTGCTTCTCGGCGAGACTGGAACCGGTAAAGAACGAATCGCCCGAGCTGTGCATAGGCTCTCTCCCCGGGCAAGCCAACGATTCGTCGCCGTGAACTGTGCAGCGATTCCGGCGGATCTACTTGAGAGTGAGCTTTTTGGGCATTCCAAGGGCGCCTTCACCGGCGCTGGGCGAGATTCTAAGGGGCTCTTTGAAGAAGCCAGTGGAGGGGCTCTGTTTCTCGACGAAATTGGAGAAATGCGGCCGTCCTTGCAAGCAAAGCTGACACGTGCGTTGGAAGAAAAGGCGATTCGAAGGTTGGGAGAATCGGCGGAGCGTTCTGTTGATGTTCGGGTGATTGCTGCGACTCATAGGAACATTGAGGCAATGATTTTGGAGGGGCAATTCCGTGAAGATCTTTGGTATCGCTTGAACGTCGCCACAGTTCGAATTCCTCCACTTCGCGACCGGAAAGGTGATGTGGAGTTGCTCGCTACATACTTTCTAAGAGAGTTTGCACCTGAGTCGAAGCGAATCGTAGGGTTTAGCGACGCTGCTCTCGACGCACTGGAACAGTATTCCTGGGCTGGGAATGTTAGGCAGCTTCGGGCCGCAATCGAGAGAGCATGTGTGGTTTGCACCACTGAACGAATTGAGATTGGCAATCTCCCACCCGAGATTGTGGGAGTTGACTACGCGGATTCTCTTGGGGACCTAGCCAAGCTAACCTGGGCGAAAGCACAAGAACGCGGACGAGAAGACCTTTCGCGCCGGTATCTCGAAGGTGTTCTTGGCCGCCACGAAGGTGATGTCAGTGCAGCTGCTGAGCAAGCTGGAGTTGAGCGCGAGAGTTTCTATCGACTCATGCGGCGGTATGGAGTTGAGCTAGAAACAAAGTCTCAGAAGCGGAAAAAACCGTGACACTACTTGGAACAACCATGTGGAAGGAGGAAATAGGAGCAGCTGTTTCACCCGAGCGCAGGCGACCATAAACTAGCAACGAACTGTAGAGCTTGCCTTGAGCAAGCATCCGTCAGCACCTTCGCTGTGACGAACTATTGAGCGTCGCCAACGTCATTTCCATTCATCGGGCCGAGCCTGTCGTGGCGATCCGAAGAGTGGCAGGTTTGACGCGTGAGGATAATGACAAGCAACACGACGCCACCTACGGCAAATCCTAGGTTGCGAATACGATTGGGAGAATCAAGCATTGTTCAACGTTGTGCAACGAGAGGGCCAGGGCAGAGGCAATATTCCAGCCAATTTAGGTGCTGTTAGGCACGGATGTGACTGATTGGGTTACGGGAATTGGCCTAGGAGGTCACTTGCTGGCGCAGTGAAGTTGAGGTGTTGAGCTGTGCTTTGGAAAGAGGGCCCGCGTGGCCAAAGTTTCGACGTCCTAATCTCCGGGAACGCTTCTTGCTTTAACTTGTCTCGGAGACACACATGGACGAACATACATTTCTGAACTTGCTTTGGTTTCTTGCGATCGGCTTCTTCTTCTACTGGATGATGGCGAAAGGAGGGTGTGGGGCCCATGGGGCTGGCCACAAGCACGGGGGCGACCACACTCAACACGATTCTCACGGGGCCACTCCACCAACCTCGGACCACACGAACGCGGAGAAACACTAATGCGCGTCGACTGGAAAGTCCTAGGGCCCGCTTCGGCCCTCACATTGGCAATCGGATACCTAACCTGTATTGGCTACGACCTGATCTTTCAACAGGAAATGTATCGATCATGGGTCGACTTGCTTCCGGGGTTCGAGTGGCTCTCGATTGGAACCTTTGCGCTTGGTCTGCTTGAAGTGCTCGTCTACGGCATGTTCTTTGGGTTGGTTTTTGCCCCACTCTACAACTTCTTCGCAAAACTCCAGGCGCCTGCCAATTGAGTGAAGTCTACAAGAAGGGCAGCCTGAGCCTGCTTGGTGCCATTGGAATGGGCACAGGTGTCATGATTGGTGCTGGCATCTTTGCTCTCACGGGACAGGTGGCAGAGCTTGGCGGTGCACTGTTTCCGCTCGCGTTCTTGTTCGCTGCTGTTATCAGCGGCTTCAGCGCGTACAGCTACATCAAGGTATCGAGCAAGTATCCGTCGGCTGGCGGCATCGCGATGATTCTCAAGAAGTCGTACGGCACCACCACGATAACCGGAGCGGGAGCGCTCCTGATGGCGCTCTCCATGATTATCAATGAGAGCCTAGTCGCAAGAACGTTTGGTACGTACACGGTGAGGCTGCTTGACGTCGATGTCGACGGAGCGTCGGTACCCCTTTTGGCCGTGGGGCTAATTATCCTCGCATTCCTAGGGAACCTAGCAGGCAATCAATTCATCGGCACCGTTTCGAAGGTAACTGCTCTGGTTAAGATTGGCGGCATCGTCTTGTTATCCGGTGCCGTCCTTTATGTATCGGGGTTCTCATTCGAATCCACCACTGCCGTCGCTGAGCAATCCACAACCGTTGGCGGATTCCTTGCAGCCGTAGCGATTGGCATCCTCGCCTACAAAGGGTTCACCACCATCACCAACAGTGGTGGTGAGATGGAGAACCCAGAACGCAATATGGGGCGCGCGATCGTAGTCTCGCTAGCAATATGCTTTGTTGTCTACGTTCTCGTATCCCTTGCCGTCAAGTCAGCTCTGCCTCTCGACGAAATTGTACGCGCTAAGAATTACTCTCTAGCGCAGGCATCGCGGCCGGCGTTTGGTGAACTGGGTCAGGGGATTACGATTGCAATCGCGATTATTGCGACTTCATCGGGGGTTCTCGCGAGTGTGTTCGCGGTTTCGCGAATGCTTACGATGCTCACGGATATGAAATTCATCCCACACAGGCACTTTCGCATGCCTGGCAACATTCAGAAGCACATGCTTGTCTATACGGTTCTATTGGCAGGTTTGTTGGCTGCCTTCTTCGATCTCACACGCATCGCGTCGCTCGGAGCTATCCTTTATCTCGTTGTCGACATTGCAGTTCACTGGGGGATTTTTCGTCACTTGCGCGAAGATGTTGGTGCCAGAGCTGCCATTCTAGTGTCAGCCATTATTCTCGACGTTCTCGTTCTCGGCGCGTTTCTAGCGCTCAAAGGGGCCAATGATCCGCTAGTGGTAGTAGTGGCAATCGCCGCGATCGGAGCCGTGTTGGTATTCGAGCACTTCTATTTGCGTCGTGTCCGCGAAGACGAGGCACCCCTCGTCGAGCACATGCACTAGGGTAGGGGCGTTAGGCTACGTATGCACTCCTTACTCAGTCTCTTGGTCGGGTTCTCTTTCAATCAAGGCCTTGCGGCGATCGTCATTCTTGTAGCCGACCTCTTGGCACTTGCCTCACTACCATCGGTGCTTCTGCGGCGTCGTGGTAGGCCAATGGCAGCGCTAAGTTGGGTGCTCACACTTGTAGCGCTGCCGTATTTGGGCCTGCTGCTCTGGTGGACCTTTGGACGCACCCATCTCTCTCGCCATCGGCGTAAAAAGCGACGGGCCAATCAAGCGATTTGCATTGAATGCCCGCGACCAGACGCCTCAGATAAACTCTTGCATACAGGTAGTCTGCTTCCATTTCGCGATGGAAACCGACGCTGGACAGAAGGAGTCTTTCCTCCTTCGGAGGTCTTTGGCATGAGCGTTCTATGTGATGGCGATGAGGGGTTCCCCGCGATGGAGCAGGCGATCGCGAGCGCAAACACGGAAATTCGCGCACTCTTCTACATTTGGCAAAATGATGAGATCGGATTGCGCTTTGCGGAGCTACTTGCACAGAAGGCACGTGCGGGCGTCTCTGTACGGCTTCTCCTCGACGCTGTCGGCTCCTCCTCATTTATTCGACAGCAAGGCAAGATGCTTAAACGAGCGGGTGTCGAAGTCGGTGTTTTTCTACCGGCAAGGTTTCGCCCTTGGGCGCCAACCTTCAATTTCAGAAATCATCGAAAACTGCTGCTCGTCGACGGTGCAGTCGGCTTCATTGGAGGCATGAACATTGGGGATGAGTACGTTTCCGAATGGCATGACCTCGCGTGCCGACTGCACGGCCCAGTCCTCGAGAACCTCGATGACGTCTTTCGTGAAGACTGGTTCTTCGCAACGGGCGCCGACCTAGGGGCTGTTGAGCGGCAGGCTAAGGCCACGAAGCGTGGGGAAGAAAGCAGCGCGTCTGGGGCTTGTACTGTCATCGCAAGTGGTCCAGACCGCGACGAGAATCGCGTCCACGATGCGGTGTTCCTTGGGATTACCTCCGCGCAGGAGCGTGTGTGGATTGCAACCCCCTACTTTGTCCCAAGCCACGAAATCATGGCTGCACTCCGGGGCGCTGCGCACCGCGGCCTCGATGTTCGTCTTGTAATTCCCAAAGCCAACGACCTAACGATCATCAAGTGGGCAGCTCGCACGTACTATCAACAACTGCTAGATTCCGGCGTTCGCATATTTGAGTACATGCCGCGCTTCTCGCATATGAAGGCGATGGTATTGGATCGCAAGCTAACCCTATTGGGGAGTCCGAACGTCGACTTGCGAAGCTACCGTCTCAACTTCGAACTAGCGTGCATGGTCGAGTCCCAAGAACTGAACGAACAAGTTGCCGCGGTACTTGCACGCGACGTTTCGGCGAGCGAGGAATTGACCAAGGATGTCTTGAGGCAAGAGTCTCTCAAACGCCAGTTCGTGGAATCAGCCGCTCATCTTCTGAGTCCACTCCTATAGCGCCGCTACCCTCATTCTTGCCTCCCTTCCTAAAAAGGCTCCAACTAAGGAAAATACTAATGAACGACGACGACGAAAACATTGACCACAATCGGCGCCTTTTTATGGAGCTGACTGCCTTGGGTGCAGCCGGCATAAGCCTCGCCGGCTGCTCGACGCTGGCTACACCTACAATGCGGCCCGGCACATCAGGCGCCCTGGCTCTTGGTGCCGTTGGCATGGGCATGAATCACAAGGAAAGCGCGATGAAAGGCATGGACATGGACTGGCCGCCAATGCCCGACGGCGCGCCTACGTCCGACAGCGATTACTTGCACGTTGAGATCGATGTTCAGATTGTCGAACACGAACTGGCGCCGGGGGTAACGATTCATACGCTTGCCTTCAATGGCAAAGTTCCCGGCCCAACGATTCGAGCCAAAGAAGGACAGTGGATTAAGGCGACACTTCGAAATCGTACGCCGCTAATGCACACCATACACTGGCATGGATTTACCGTGCCTTACGCAATGGATGGCGTCCCTTACGTCACCCAGCCACCCGTGATGCCGGGTGGCAGTTACGTGTATCGCTTTAAAGCCGAACCTTACGGAACGCATTTCTATCACTGTCACTGGGGTACCCTGCTTCACATGCAATCAGGCATGTACGGCGCGTTCATCGTAGAGAGCGACGATGATCCAATTAAGAAGAAGTATGAGTACAGTCGCGAGTACATGCTGTCGATGAGTGCAGTGGATACGGATTGGGTTCGGGTGGAACTCAACACCATGCTCGATCGAATGAGCAAGCGCATGGGACTGATGAAAGAAGGGCGTCTCGACTCGTGGACGACCGCCCACTTTGATTCTCTCGATGATCTTCGGGCTGCCATGAAGAAGGGTTTCGTTCCGCCGTATGTGCGCAGTAGAAGGTCGCAAGCCGGTCTGCCGAACCCTAACTACTTCACGATCAACGGCAAGAGCTATCCGCTCACCGAGCCGATCATGATCAAGGAAGGGGAGCGTATCCGAGTGCGTTTCGCGAACGCTGGGACTGTCGAGCACTATATGCACCTGCACGGTCACGACTTCGATCACGTCTGCGAGGATGGTGCACCCCTGCCAGCGCCCATTCGCGGCAATACCTTGCGTGTGAGTCCTGGGAAAACTTCCGATATCATCATCGAAGGTACTAACCCTGGCATATGGACGTTTCACGATCACGATACGCGACGTGTCACCAATAATGGTCTCTACCCCGGCGGCGCCCTAACGGTGTTGGCGTACGAAGGATTCGAGAGCAGTTTCAAACCAACCATTGCGCTGGACGAGTAGGGGGATTCACATGAAAAACAGATTATATCCATCACTAGTCATGCTTGGCTTGGCAACCTTGGTGCCCCGCCTCGCCACAGCACAAGAGGTCGAACCAGAACTTACCCTAGGAGTAAATAGCCTCGGATCTGCTGGCACTGAGATCTCTACAGGAGCGAACTCTGGCGACAAAGCGACAGGGGTCGTCGACTTCTCTGATACATCGCTGCTGCTACGAGGTCGCATCCAACTGTACTCGGGCATTCGCGGAGGCTCCGTTGTAGGTCTTCAGTTTCCCGATGCCGACAGCGAACTTGGCGCTGTGTTCTTTCATCAAGCGCACGTCTTTCTCGAAGGGCAACACTTCAATCTCAAGATTGGACGCAGCCGCCTTCAGTCCTCGGTTGTCGAGTTTCCTACGGTGAGGGATGACGATATGCTTTCCTATACGGACGCACAAAGCCCCGTCTCATCAGGAACAACCACAGAAGATCACCAGTATGGCAACGTTCTGGAATTAACAGGGATTCTTGCGACCAAGTACTTCCTGAGTGCCCACGCCGAACACATGTTCTTGACACCAGGCGACAAAGCTTCGGAGGATTTTACGTTAAACTCGTTCGGCTCAACGCTCAGTTATCGCAACATCCCTGCCAGGATTGACAGTGGACGCGTTCGGGAGGTTGGAACCGCATTTAACTACTACAACGCTCGGGGAGACGGTCTCCCTGGAATTTGGAATGCCATGTTTGGTGGCTCAGTGAATGTGGTACCTGATCCGATTCATCTTATCGATATCCGATTGCAAGGTATCTACAACAACGGCGGCGATAACGACTTTCTGTCGGACGCGAAATCAACGTTTCGCGCTCAGTCGATTCGCGGGGCCATGGCACTGCGCTATCTGTACTCCAAAGGAATGCTGCCCACGATGCAACTCGCAGTAACCGGAGGGCTTGCTCGCTACTTTCATGACGGGGGGGCCAGATCTTGGAGCACAGCCGCAAACGGGTTCTATAGCCTTGGAGCGAACTTCGACGTTGGAGCCCAGTATCAAGTGCGCCGCGATAGTGCTCGCCTGCGAAATGCTCTGGGAACACCCGAGTTCGAACACAAGATACAGGCGGTGCTTCGCTTCGGATTCGAATTTGCGATCAATCCGCTGCCAAAACGCGACTCCATCCTCAATACAGAGCATCAGTACATTCCTTAGCTCCCGTTCTACAGAACGGGAGCCACGTATGATTCGAGAGGCACTTGTGTGACCGAGGCCGTTACGAAGCTGTGACAGACTCGGGCAACGCTTTCAACCATTGCTGCGAACCTATTGATTCGCTGGCGGGACAAGACGAGCCGAAGGAGGCCGTGAAGTTTTTTGGGAGGTGGCACAATCGGTGCTTACGAGTTTGTCGTCATGGACACACGTCTTAATGCTTTAGTGACAGAGAAGCGCGCCCTTTCTGAGATTGGGATTGCCTCTTTTGGGGGGCCTCTGCTTGGGAGCGGAGAGGGTGGGGGCGACGAGTGAGCGTCTCACCCTGGCTTCTCGATGGCTTGGTCGTTCTCACTGTGTCCGTTGTGTTACTCGCGTTAGCAAGTCCACGAATTCGGCATTCGAATCAATGGCAGGCAACGGTTACACCGCTCGCTTCCATCATTGGGAGCGGTTTTCTTCTCGTCGCACCGCTCCTACACGCTTCCCTCGGAAAGTGGGCCCTTGCGGGCATCGTCGTACTGACATTCGTTGCCTACAACATTGGGATGGTGATTCGATTTAATATCGTTCATGCCGAAGTCTGGGTTGAAGAATATCCTCAAGGTCGAGTCGCCCGAATAGAGGCTCTCTCTCAATGGATGCTAGGACTCGCCTACACGATCTCTGTTGCGTTCTACGCAAGTTTGCTAGCAGCGTTTGTCTTTGAAAAACTGGGGATAAGTAGTGGAACAGCAATGCGCTGGGCTGCAACCGGTCTATTGACAGGAGTGATGGCTGTCGCTTGGGCTCGCGGGGCGAGGGGGCTTGAAGTGATCGAGCTGGTAGCAGTAACAATCAAAGTCGCCATCATTGGCGGCGTTTTGTTGGCTCTAGCGTACTACGATGCCGCAACGGGAATCGCTTGGTTTGAGCACGAGCCCCTCGAACCACTGACGCCATACAAAACTGCTGCGATCTTAGCTGGAATGCTCATGGTCACACAGGGATTCGAAACTGCACGATTCATGGGCGAGCGTTACACGCGTGAGGTACGTGTTCTGGCAGTCAAGCAATCTCAGTGGATCGCAACTGCCATCTATGTCGTGTTCATCGGTGTGACGTGTCCTATCTTCTTTCGATTTCCTATAGCGGAACTCAATGAGACAGCGGTCAGCACGACTTTGGGACAGGTGGTATTTGTGCTGCCAGCGTTCTTGCTAGTAGCGGCATCCGCAAGCCAGCTTAGTGCTGCACTCGCAGATACGATTGGTGGCGGTGGGCTCTTTCAACAGCGCTTGAAGACGAAGACCCGCCTGTCATCGAATGTATTCTATGTGATTGTCGCAGGCATGGCCATCATACTTCTTTGGACCGCCGATGTGTTCGAACTCGTCAATTACGCCTCTAAGGGGTTTGCCGCCTACTATCTATTGCAAGTAGTAATCGCTATCGGGTTGGTGGCGCGCAGAGGGAGCGGCAACCGCCTCTGGCTCGTTGGCTTAGTTCCATTGGCGCTCTTACTGGTCTTCGTGGTGCTTGGGTCCATAGCGGCACCCCATTCATGAACAATTGAATCGGCGCTTCGAGCCCGGAGGCGAAATAAGGTAACAGAGCGTTCTGCGTGGTCTATGCTAAAGGCCATGCGACGCGCAATCTATCTCTTCGTCCTAGCGTTCTCCCTCATCCATTGCGGGAACACCAACAATTCAACGTTGGATGCGGGAGCGTCAATCGACTCGGCGCCAGCCGTGGCACCCGATGCGAATTCGGAACCGAGTCCATCGGAAGCCTTCTACGACCCAAGTACAATCGTCGAAGTTCGCCTAACGGCGAGCCCAGCCGACATTGCGACGCTAGACAACAATCCCTTCGCAGATGTCTATGTACCTGCCACATTCACGTGGCAAGGACAGGAGATTGCCAACGTTGGACTGCGTTACAAAGGGAACTCGTCTCTTGCCCGGGCTGGCGAAAAACCTTCGCTCAAGATCAAGTTCAACGAGTTCTCGCAAGCGCAGCGTTTCTTGGGACTGACGAAGGTGAACTTTAACAACTCAGTGCTAGATCCATCTATGCAGCGCGAAACTACCGCCTACGGCCTGTTCCGTGACTTTGGTGTTCCGGCTCCGCGCGCGAACTACGCCAAGGTGTATCTAAACGGGCAGTACTCAGGACTCTACGTGAACGTCGAGCAAGTAGACAAACGAGCTCTAACTCGCCTCTTCGGGGACAATAGTGGCAATCTCTACAAGCAATATTCTGAGGCGTCGCTAGAGTACAGAGGGGCGAATCCTGCAGCGTATGACGATGGCACGTACCGTAAGAAGACAAACGAAATCGAGGACGACTGGGGTGATCTCATTGCCCTGACGCAGTTGCTTGATTCGGGCGACAGCGCCACCATCGAAGCCGACCTACCGAAAATGCTCGACGTCTCGTTGTATCTGCGATGGCTCGCAGTCAACACCTACCTAAGTCACATCGATGCGTACACCGGGTTTGCAAACAACTTCTATCTGTACCGAAACCCGACCACCATGAAGTTCGTGTACATCCCATGGGATCTCGACATCACCTTTGGAACACAAGGGCACGGAAACACCACGGATTCGTTTCTGCTCAACTGGGACCTATTCGATCCACAAATTCCCAGCCCCACCGGGCCACGGCCCATGTTGACAAAACTCATGGCTATCGCGAGCTTTCGAACCGAATATACTGGCTACCTTGTCGAGCTCGTCGACGGCGGGCAAATCGAATCACGCATACTCAGCCAGCTCGATGAAGTTCGCGCGAGAATCACTGATGCGGCAACTACCGACACGAGCAAGCCATACACGAACAGCGAATTCTTGAGCAGCCTCGTAAGCGGAGTACCGGCGCCTGGAGACACGCTGCCTGTGATCGGAATTCGAAACTTCATTGAGCAGAGAACAGCGATTGTCTTGTCTCAGCTGCCGTGACCTGAGACGGCGCAGCGAGTTTCCCAGACCTTTCGTGTTACGCAAATAAAAGCTAGTCGATATGACACGCTAGCGGCCATTCAACTGCACGGGAATGGCCTATGGACGTCTCGTTCTCTGAGTGCGACCATTTATTGGTGGATTCCAGCTTGTTGGTGAGGGCGCTCGGTTTGGGCGATGAGGGCGCAGTAGACGCGTTCTTCAAGCGGAACCCTGAATCAACACTATTTCTCCGTTCGAAAGTACGCAATGCAGGTCTCTGCCATGACGGGAGTCTCGATTCTGGAGATTACGTGGCGGCCATGGACTCCGGAATCATTGCAGTCGCCGCTCACTACCCGACTGGCAACATCGTATTGGCGGCCCCACACCATCTTGAGCGACTCCTGCAAGTATTGGTGGATGTGCCCAACCGAGTTGTGGAAGGGCTTGCTGGCCCATGGGCACAAGTTGAGCGTGCGCGCATTTACCTTGGCATGGCTGACTCTCCTGTACAGCTACTCCAACGCGAAGCGCTTCTCGCTGTAGAACTTGACCAATTGACTGTCCCAAGCTGTCTCACAGAGGGGAGCGTCTGCTGTCGGCTGCCCGAAGACGGCGAGCTGGACCTCTTGACGCAAATGCGCACCTTCTTCTTGATGGAGACATTCAATACGACCGCCCAAATCGAGCTGCAACAGGCCTGCAGAAAAGAGGTTGAGCATCATGTTTCGAACGGTACTGCGAAGGTGTTGATCAACAGGGCTGGATCACTAGTCGCGTGCGCGTTCCTGGGTAGCGTGTTTCCTGATATCGTCGAAATCAGCGGTGTCTATACGCTACCCGAACTACGCGGACGCGGCTACGGACGTGCGATTGTTGCAGGAACTCTTCGTGAAGCGTGTGAGCGCGGAGTTCAGAAAGCCATTCTGACGGTGGACCGGTGGAACGTGCCGGCACGAAAGGTGTATCGGTCGATTGGGTTTCAGAGAGTCGGTGATTACGGCCTGATTCGATTTGCCGAGGATGTGCATCGTGCGACTCGTCCCGCCAGCGCCTGACTTGACTACTGAGCCCCTACTACATACTCGTAGTTTCAATCCGCTACGACTTAAGCTCTATTCTGGTTTTTGGCATACAACAATACAGTGCCCGCTGTCGCTTGTTAGTGGGGCTCCACAGGAAGAACCGTAAAGACGAAAACCAGAGAAGCCACACTGCGTGAGTAGACCAATAAGTTCATGAGGCATATACAGCCGGCTTTCGCCAGCCTTGGTAATACGTTGTGAACCATCAACGGAGGTCAAGGTGACCTCGACCTGGAGCATGCCTGTTTCGAAAACCGGCGTGCTCTGCCAGTATGCCGTAAAGTCCCCCTGGGGGCTCTCGTGGCATATTTCGACGCTTTTGCAGCCATCGCCGAATAGTCTTGGCACGTTCAAATAGTCGCAGGCAAACCAGCCACCTGGCCGCAAAGACTCATAGGCTCGCTCGAACATTTGCCTGTTCACGCGGTCATCACGGTTATTGCCGCAGCTCGCATACCAGTTAAACGCCGCATCACATGGCTCCTCGGTAACAAAATCGTAGGCATCGGCTTGTACAAACGAAGAGACTAGGTTCGTCTTCTGCGACAGGCTCTGCGCTTGCTCAATGTAGGCGGCCGACTGATCAACTCCGATGATTCGGCAGCGTCCACGGCTCGCCAGAGGAATACTTATCCGGCCAATCCCGCAACATTGATCAAATACGGTATCTCCGGGAACGATGCGGAGTACTTCCTCCAAGAAACCGAGCGTACTTGCAAGATCTTCATTTGGGCTCTGTGACAAATACAAGTCAGAGTAGATTTCGTCGTAAAACTCGCAGCACCACTCGGTGTCAGTTGCCGGATGTTCCAACGTCTCGCTTCGACTTTCTTGCACGATCCAGGTCTCGGCCGAAGTTCTCTATAACTTTAGAAAACGGTCACCGAACCACATCCAATAAAGATTCTGGGGGCTTTAAGATCGATGCTGGCCATTTTTAGCCGCGTTCGGAGATACCGAGAGGTCCTGTTGCCGAAATGGCGCTCTCTTCTCCTTGAGCGCGTTAGACGGTCACCAATCATGCTTGAAGCGTTTCCTGACTGCATGCTAGGGTGCTGTAGCTTGAATCGGGTTCTCATTACATTGCTTGTTGTTGTCCTCGGCGGTCCAGCTGCCGGCTGGACGAGTTCATCAGGGCCCGCAGGAATTGAGCTAATTGGCCCCACTTGCTGCACATCGCAGAGTGATTTGCATTCTAAGAGGGAGCTACCAGAGATCGAGGAGGCTTGTTGCTGCAGCCCTAGTTCGCCGGCCGCAACAATAGAGATCTCACGGCTTGGGCCACCGATCCAGGAGGACCTGTATCCATCGCCAACGCTCCTCTACTCGACGGATACTCCACTGTTCACAGCAGTTTCCTTGAACACCAAGGATGAACCAGCTCGGGGCCCCCCGCCCACGCCCACGCCAACGCCAACGTCCTCTCTTCTTGTTCAGCAGACTTCGCTCCAGATCTGATCCCAGATCTTTGCGACCACATGCGGAACCCCGTAGCAGTGATCTCGTCTGAGGTCTGCGCTAGCCGGGACGCATCGCCACTCGGAACGTGTTTTCGCCGTAGAAATGCGCCGTTGTGGTGCGTTTTTAAATCACCACTGGGCTGCCGTGAGGTTGCCATGAAAGAAAGAAATTCAGAATGAACCTGCTAAAAAAATGTCTTGCTGTTGTCGCGTTTCCATTGCTGATCGGCGCGGGCTGCGGCTCCTCGACGCCCGCTCCTACCAATGCTGGCGCCAGTACCGAAAGCGAAACTGCGACGAGCGCGGCGAATTCCTCGGTAAGCTCAGACGCCGAAGAGCAACCTGATTCCTCTGCCGCTACTGACAGAAGTTCGAGCGTACCGCTTCCTGTCGATCTGATGGCGATGGAGATGGCGGCGTACGAGCGTGCGAAACCAATCTTCGAGGAACAGTGCGCGGCTTGCCATACGCCGGATCCAAGTCGCAAGAAACCAAAGAAGGGCGTCTCTCACTTTTCAATGGCCGGCTATCCCTTCGATGGCCATCACAAGACCGAACTGGGACAGTCGATACGCGCTGCGATTGGCGGCACTGACAAGCCGGCAACGATGCCCCAAGACGACCCAGGATCGATTGAGGGGGCAGACCTAGATGCTCTTCTGGCGTGGTCGGATGCGTTCGATGCTGCTGCCTCGGCTAAGGTTGGCTATCACGCAAGCGCTGGCGCCCACGAGCATTCCTCAGAACCAGGGCAAAAAGAGGAGCACAAGCATCCGAAGAAGGAGCATAAGCACGCGAAGAAGGCCGACGAATCAAAGAAAGAACATGACCACAAGAAGAAGGCGCACGACCACGAGAAGAAGACACATGACCACAAGAAGGCGAAGCATGACCATTAAACAAAATATGATCACCCTCCCCAAAACCACCATTACGAGCGCTCCAAGTCGATTCTTAGGTGCTCGAGGAGATCTAGCCATCGCTGCCTTCGCAATGGTGTTAATCCTGGCCCAGGGCGCCTGCGGATCGGATGACACCGATACGGCCGCGGATGCCACGGTCGCCACGCCGGTTGATGCGTCAACTCAGGATACTTGGACCTCCTTTGCTTCAGGCTTCTTTGAGGCCTATTGCTCCGAGTGTCACGGCCCAGGCGACGCTCTTCGCGATTATTCGCTGCTGCCTATGGTTGAGTCTGAGGCGGCAAAGATTCGATGTGGCGTGTCCGCTGACTCTCTTGCTGGATGTTCGATTCCGGCCCGGCAGTTTCCGATCGGATCCGGCCCCAAGCCAACGGACGAGGAGCGTCTACGACTTGTTCAATGGATCGAAGATGGCGCCGCTGACTAGAGCTCGTTGAACATCACCAGGTCGCCGCGATCGTTCCGGATCGTGGCGCGCCTTCCTCATTTAAGAGCCCTTAAACTCGTTCAGCAGAGTTTTCTCGTTGGGAGTCTGTTTCTCTGGTGCTTGCATGGCGTTTGAGCAAGCAACGGCAACAAACGCATAGCGCTCTGCAAGTCCGGTCGAGGCCTCATTGGGCGCTCGCTGGGCATACGGGATCAATGATGTAGGAGCCGTAGAGCGGGTCTGTATAGATGCCGCCCGCTTGAAAAATGTTGGGATATTCGTAGTCGCCTTGGCTTTTTGTGTAGAGGAAGGGGCTTAGTAGGAGCCGCTCTTGATGCCAGCGGCCCTCGACTCCGGCCGGGATGAGTTCGCCGTTACCATAGAGCATCAACTCGGGCCCATCCGCCGCAAATGCCGGACATACGCCCACGCCTTCATGCGACACATTGATAAGTTTGTGCCCTAGCTCGTGCGAAAGTGTCCTTGTTTCTGGGAAAAATCGCGGCTGTTCGTAGGACAAGGTTATGACACCACGAATTGGCTCTGGAATACGGTCACTGTAGGCGTAGGGAGGGAAGGAGAGGCCGCCGGTAGGCGCGGTTTCGTAGGTCCATTCGCTGCCACTCCATTCGTAGTAGGCAATGGGCGCTTCATCTACCGTTATTATGTGGACCGTGTTGGCTTTGGAAGCGCCTGCTGTCTCGGGAAAGTAAAAGGTAATGGCCTCGAAGATGCTGCGGTTTCTCGTGCTTGGTCGTGACTTCAGTTCGTCTAGATGAGCATAGAGGTCCGTTTCCAGAAAATCAGGAGTCGAGGGCAAGCTGACGTCGTCCGGATCCAAGCGCTGCCAATCAGCAGGAATCTGTATCTTGAGCGCTGAGCTCACTCGAATTTGAACTCCTACCTCGCCAAATATCTGTTGCGCACGATCGATGCTGGTGGCTAGGTCATCCCACTCTAATGGCCCACCTTCGGTGATATAAAAGGCAACGTCCACGGTTGGTATGTTGTCCTCAAGGCCCTCGTTGAACGGAGCAACATCGAAAGTCTCAACGACGGTGACGTCGGCTTCTCGTCCGGCATCGGCGGCCGTCTCGCTCGCATCTGCGATGTCCTCAGCCTGCTGCTCCGACTCACCACAAGCGAGAGCAAGGGCCAACAAGATAGGCAGGAACCCTAAGAGTCTTACTCCGTCGCGCATTTGGGTTTTTAGTCGTTTTGTGTGTGCGCTGTAAAGCGCAATCGACGCTACGCACGCTTGCGCTGTGGGGGGCGATAAGGCAGGTCGCTAGGCACCGAGTCTGGCCAACGTAACGTTATGGAGCAGGGAGGAGTTTTAACTCCTGGCCAGGTCCTTTGCCCTAGCGCAGAGTACTCGCCTCACCCTAGAGTGACTGCTGCCATGACTCGACTGAGCGTATCCATCGTCTTTGCCGCATTGCTTGCGAATTGCTCATCCAATCCGGCTACAAGTCTGGACGCAGCGCCCGAGCCGAATCCAGACGCCGCCGCAACCGAGACCATTTCGCTGGTTGGCGCTCTGGAAATCACTGGTTTGCCCGTGCACGACGTGTGGTCATACACGGACGATGCGACGAGCAAGCAATATGCTCTGCTCAGTGCGGCCAATGCAGGGCTCAGAGTGATCGATATTAGCGTTCGAAGCGCACCTGTGGAAGTGGGTAGCCTTAGCGGAGCCGAGCTGGTTGCTACCGATGTGAAAACCTGGCGCAACTATGCGTACACCATTGGCGAGGGACAAGGTGTCATGGGCGCCATCGTCGACTTGGCGAATCCTGCGGCGCCCGTGGTTGTCGGCAACTTTGCCAACGCGCACAATCTTTTCGTCTCTGACGGCGGCTATCTTTTTGCGTCGGCGCCGGGACTTCGAATCTACGACCTGAACGGGGACCCAACACAACCAAGTGAGGTCTACAGCGACAGCGACTGCCAAGGGCACGATGTCTCCATCGTCGGCCAGCGCCTCTACGACTTCGCGGGCGACTGTGGAACGAGGATCTTCGATATCGCCAATCCCGCAAGCCCACAACTATTGGGAACCATCGTGGACGAGTCGTTATTGCATCACAGCGGTTGGCCTTCAGAAGATGGCAAACATCTATTTCTCTGTGACGAGTTGGCTAGCCCGACTCAAGATGACATCGCGGTCTGGGACATTGCAGACCTTGCGTCCCCCCAGCGTGTCGGTTCCTACTCGGACGCCAATGCCTTTGTGCACAATCTCTACGTCGTTGGCAACTACGCCTATGTGTCTTACTACCGAGCAGGATTTCGCGTTTTCGACGTCTCAGATCCGGCACAGATACGTCTGGTTGACGAGTACGACACCGATCCAACCATGAGCGGCCCAGGCTTTGGGGGCAATTTTGGAGTCTATCCCTTTAGTGAGGACGGCGTGATCCTGGCCAGCGACGAGGGCAACGGCCTCTTTCTCTTCGCATTTGACGGACAGTAGCTTAAGCGCCAGGCAACCTAGATAGCCGCAGCAATAATGCAAAGGCGTGCGCGAAACGTCCCGGTAGGAGAAAACTCTGCGCAAAGCGCGAAACTCAATCGTTCTCGATCCCTGAGTTACGCTCTTTCAACGTGGGCGGGGAACAGGCACGACCATTGCTTGTTGTGACAGCGAAAGGACACGTCAATGTTCACCTGGTCAAAACTGAAACTCGTCCCCGCTTTCATCCTTATCGTCGGAGCAACTTCCTGTTTGCACGATAATAATCCGCTGTCCGAGAACCTTGGCCAGCTCGACGACCAGCTGCTTCAGATTGAATCGACGATGCGTAGCCATGGCGACGCTGTTGCTGGCACTGGCACTCTTGCCGACATCGCTGACGAGGAAAGGATCTACGATACGGATTCGAATCCCGTCCGCTCCGCCAACACTTAACCCCGAAGTATCTGATACTTCGGGGTTTTTTGTGTCCGGAATCTGAGGGTAGAAAGAGGGTAGAAAAGGAACCCGCACCGTCGAGGAGTTCTCCGTACTTACGGCGCTCTGCCCAAGCTCGATCTTGAGGCACGCCACGGCTTCGCACAGGGTCTCCCAGGGGAGCGATGTGTAGATGTCGATGATGTCCCCTGACGGGCCGTGCGTCGCCCACTTGAGGATGTCCGGCCGAGCACCACCAGCTCTGGCGAGCGTGATGAACGTTCGTCGGAGATCATGCTGTCTCCTTTTCCGTTGGCCCAGGCGCTTGAGGTCATAGTGAAGGTTGTGCAGCCCACGATTAACGTTGCGGAAGCTGCCGGTGCTGGAGGGCACGATGAGATCTTCCGGCTTGGGCTTCCTATCGAGCATCTCCTGCCAGCCTTCTTCTCGCCAGGCCTTCAGCATGTTGGCGAGGGCAGGGTGCACTGGCATCTCTCGGGGCGATTGCGTCTTCACCGACTTCTCCTTGTGCGTCTTCACGCAGAATGACGAGGTGATGCGCATCTTGCCCAGCGGCTTGGCCTCGGAATCGTAGTCCCGCCAACGACGCGCCACAGCTTCACCAAAACGCATCGACCCAAGGCTCATGAGGCCATAGAGCATTCGCCGCTCTTCGGGGGAGCGCTCATCGCCCAGCAAGGCTTCAAGTTCCTCACGAGTGAAGGTCGCCGTCGAGCGCCAGTTCGGATCCTGATCGATCTTCTTTGGCAAGTCGTGACGTTTAAGGACACATGGAGTCGCGGCGATGAGTTCGTCGACCACTGCGTCCTGAAACATGCGTCTAGTGATGGCGTAGAAATGACGAACCGAGCGTGGTGCGAACGGCGTGCCTCGTTCAGACTTCTTCTGACGCAGCTTTCGAATCAGATCTCGGATGTGTCGAGGACGAACATCTGACATCAGCATGTTGCCGAGCTCAGGAAGAACGTGGAGCTTAATCCGCGTCTCATCGTCCTTCGCTGAGGCGATACCCTGTGACTTCCTCGTCTCAATCCAGTGTAGGAAGTACTGCCTGACCGTTGTCTTGCCATCGGTCGATCCGATCCGCAGACCAGCAGCCACTTCCGCCACCTTTTCTGCGAGCTTCTTCTTTGCTGCCTTCTCTTCTCCGGCCGGCAGCTTGGCTGACTCGCTACGCCACTTGCCATTGGCGTCCTTGTACGACAGATACAACCGGCCCTTTTTCGCATAGACGGATCCCATCCGACTATCTTGTACCAAGAAGCCACGCAGGCAATGTGCAAAACGCGGCTTCGAAAATCATGAGAGCCGGCCTCCGGCGTGATTGGCCGGAGGCCGGTTGAGTGGCTGAAAACACTGGGCGCTTTAAGCTCCGACCTCCGGCGTGATAAGCCTAGGAACGAATAGACTAGCTGGCCTCCCTGAAATCGACTTTGAGGTACGCCACCGCTTCACACAAGGACTCCCAGGGCATGGACGTGTAGATGTCGACGATGTCGCCAGTGGGCCCATGCGTTGCCCAGCGCAAGATATCAGGACGAGCCCCGCCTGCTCTGGCTAGGGTTATGAACGTTCGACGTAAATCATGTTGCCGTCGTCGTCGGAACCCAAGGGCATCTAGGTCCTTGTGGAACTGTCGAAGTGAATGATTGACGTTGCGAAACCTGCCCTTCACAGAGGGCACGATCAAATCATCGGGATTGGGCCGACGACTCATCAATTGCGCCCAGCCATCTTCCTTCCATGCCATCAGCATTTCGCAGAGAGTTTGATGAACTGGCATTGCTCGGGGGGATTGGGTCTTCGTCGCCTTCTCTCGATGGGACTTCACATCAAAGGAGCTAGCAATCACCATTCTCCCTAGTGGCTCGGTATCGGTATCGTAGTCGCGCCAGCGGCGTGCCGCGGCTTCTCCGAAGCGCATCGCCCCAATACCCATCAAGCCGTAGAGCATTCTTCGGTCATCAGGAACTCGCCTATCAGTCGTGATTCGAACAAGCTCATCCCGAGTGAACGTTGCATTGGCTCGGAACGTTGGATCCTTGTCGATTTTCTTTGGTAGATCATGCTGCTTGAGGACACAAGGAGTCGTGTCTATGAGCTCGTCGACGACCGCATCTTGAAACATTCTCCTCGTGATTGCGTAGACATGTCGTATTGATCGGGGGGCCAAAGGTTCATTCTTGGCCGACGTCTTCGACCGCAACCCGCGGACGAGATCTCGAAGGTGATGTGGTCGAACACTGGTCATGGCCACGCTTCCAAACTCAGGCAGAATGTGCAGCCTGATTCTCGATTCGTCATCCTTTGCCGATGCAATGCCATGAGACTCTCGGTCCCTGATCCATTGAGCAGCGTAGACCTCAACTGTCACCTCGCTGTGTCTTGACCCTAATCTAGCGCCAGCGGAGATCTTCCCTTCGATTGCTTCAAGCATCTTCATCGCTCGCTTCTCTTCACCAACTGGGAGTCCAGAGGAGCGGGCACGCCACTTCCCTGAGGCATCTTGGAAGCTCAGGTAGATCTTGTTCCCCTTTGGATAGAGTGATCCCATGACTATGGCTCCTCTCCGAGGATCTCGTTGATCCGTTGACTGTCATGATGGGCCGCCGAAGCCTTCCGTCCTCGTCGCATGTACTCAACAAGTTCGTCTCGGCGTATCCGGAGGTGCCGACCGGCATAGTGGCCAGGCAGTTCGCCTCGGCTGACCCAAGCCCGCACTGTCGTCGGCTGAACCCTCGCAAATGCGGCTGCCTCTTCTGGCATCAAAAAGACTTGTTTGCCGGTGGGGCCATGACCTCGCCCCTCAGCGTTGTCAAATTGTGCCAAGAGTGGCGCTAGTGTCTCTTGGAGTTCGGCACAGACAACCTCCTGGAGGATACGTCTAAGATTGTCTTCTAGTGAGTCACTCATCGGGAAGATCAACCATCGCACGAGCATTAACGAATGCAGGTGCTGTCTGCAGTACATTGCTCCTGCAGAGTTTGTGGCCGAGTTTGCTACCGGCGGAGTCAAGGCGATTCGTCCTGCAGACTTTTTGAGGGTTCGTCTGCGGTGGGGATGTACTGCTCGCTCTTGTTTGCTGTTGCCAGCTGATACCGGAAAGTGTCAGAACTATGAAGTGAAGAGGCTCTCAACGCCTGATCTCAGTATGTCCGCTACACACCAATTCAGAGAGTTCTTGCTGTCTGCGCCGATTCGTAGATTGAGGAACACAGAGCAATCCAAAGTAGATGTCTGGCTCTCTCGTCGATCTCAGCTCTTGAGTCTCCGTGATGAGATGCGCCGATTTGGTATTTGGTCTGTGCATGACGGGACAATGGACGAATCTTCCCTTGGGTTTTCCGAATTTGATTCCCGCGTAGTCGTGGCCGTCGGCTACCTTGAGCCTAACCCCCTACAGGATCAAGTTGTCGAAGGCCTTCGTGGTCGACCTGCGAACTTCTCGGTTGGGGGCCAACCTAGACCGGGCGGGCCTCGTCTGGCGGCTGTCTTGAATGGGGCTGAAAGTCTGAGAACTTCGGTGTCAACCTGCGAGCAGAAGATGCGTGTCGACGAATGGTATGAGAGCCAGGAACTACTTCTTAGAGCACATGAAGATGGTGCGAGATTCGAAGACGGGACAGAGGTGAGTGCCGCTGCTATCGACGTTACAATTCTTGCGTGTGTCGAGGCGGAGGCAGGCACCTCATGGCTCTCAGCTGTCTTGAAACACCACTACGAGATTGAAGGAGGGAAACTTGTTGCGGTTTTTCAAGGGCTCTTTCGAGAACGCAAACGAAATGTTGTGTCTTTCGACGCTAGTCTCGATCTGGTGAAGAAGAATCTGCAGCACGTTCTTGGTCCGTTTGTGCAGGACTCCGCCGCCCTTGATAAAGCGCTGGCTAATGGCATTGATGTGTGTGAGCAGGGCAAGGGTGCTCACGATGGTGCGGTCGCGACCACGAAGACTATCGTCGCAGGGCTTCCCGAGGCCGGAAAACTAAAGGCGCGCCTAATCAGTACGGCCTATAGTGCTCTGCCAAGAAATATAGTGCGGGCGAGCGAACAGATGGGAGGGAATCTGATGAGTGAGAACTTCTTAGCGCAGAAGGTACTTACGCTCCTAACGTAGAGGCACTCAATGGAGCGGCAAAAAGACTGCAGGAGCTATCAGGAGTAATTGATTTGCTCTGCAGTCGGAACACCTGGCATTAGTTGGTAATGGTTCATCGATACCTATTGCTTCCAGAAGCCGCACTCGCCGCCAGAGTTTCAGTGTCGACGGTACGTGCTTGGATTCGTCAAGGACGTTTACCCTCAACAAGGCCGGGCAGACGACGTCTAGTCAGGGAGAAGGATCTCGAGCTCTTTCTTGAGGGCTACACTCGTAAAGCTCGGACTAGGCGGGAGGCATCTCGATTCATCAACGTGGGCGGGAGCAGCAGCCTTCTCTCATTGGCGGGAGATGAGGAGAAAGGACAATGAGAGTTTCCGGCAACGCAGTAAACGAAGTCGAGGTCGAGAGCCGAGCGCTCCGTTCACCCTACGAACGATACGAGCGATATACGGTCGTTTCCTGTGTGGAAGGCAACGCTGAGCGCCTAGCGTCACTTGAACTCCCAGAGTCTGGACTATTTTGGACTTCGGACTATCGGCGATACGTTCGGAATACAGCGCCCATAGATCTCACCGTAGAGAATCTTGCGGAAATGTCGCCCTGGGACGAGAGCATCGCTACATGGGTAGAGGAGGAGGGATTTCGCGAACTACTAGAGCTTGAGCTTGAGCCTGAATCCTCTGATGCTGTCCTTGCTAAGGAGGCCATATCACTTTTCTGTAATCCAGAGACCCGTCAGACGTTGTCGCTTTTACTTCCCGCACAGATGTCACGGGAAGAAGTCGCGAATCACATGCGCACAATGGTCGCCAGTGAAATCTCAGTAGACCTAGTGCGTCTGTATCAGAAACTGTTCTGGGACTGGGACGCACTAGAGTCCTCGAATCAATCGGGGTTCCTGAGTAGGCTTGTCGGGAACGACCGCTGGTACGCGACTGTGGGAGCACTTAGACCATCCAGGAATGAGGCGATAGCTTTCATGAAAAATCCCTCGTCCCTATTAACCGTGTTGAATCTACAGGATCTGATCTCACTTGCGAATCTAAGCCTCCGAGTAACCCCAATCGGAGACGCGCTAGAAAAGCGCACGAAGGCGTACTGCAAGTTGCTGCGATTGGAGAAGTGGCTGGCTAGCGATGAGGGCAGTGGAGATTGGTATCGGAAGTATGAGCCAATCTCAGCTAGCCAGATTCAGGGGCTGGGGTTGATTGTAGGGGGCGATCTCCAGGCCGATCTTCGTGGAGACGCTGCTAAGCGAGTTCGATGGCCACAGCACTTGGATCCGCTCTCGTAGAACGAAGTGCAGGCCAGCCCCAAGAGTTCTTGATGCCGTTATCTCACTATCAGGCTTTCGAACTATTCCGGGACTACTGTGGTCCCAATCTGCGGCTGACGGCAGCCCGCTGTCAAAGACTCGTCGTACTAGGCGAGGATGGCCAATTCTCGCGACCTCTCCCAGTCTTGGTCGAGTGTCTTCGCGATCTTCGATGTCGTTCTGACGAGAGATTGGCTAACCTACCGTCGGAGATTACGTCGGCCAACGCATGGAAGGGGGACTGTGAGCGTTCACGGACGTCAGAAAGCGCTCGGGAACTCGGCGAAGTAAGGGAAGTTCTACGAGAGCTGTATGCGGAACAGTTGCAGCTAAGCCGACTCACATCCTTCTTGCGGGCGAAAGCAGAAACTCGGAGCTTCCTCAACGGGGTTCTCAATATTGCCAAGCAGTCGGTCGTATTACTCGTTGTAGAGGATGATTTCGAAACCAAATTCTTCCAAGAAAGACTGCACTTTGCTTCTAAAGGTGCCTTCGAAGAGGTGCCAAGGACGAGCAAAGCTGAAGTCATGGCTTGCTACAAAGAGGTGTGTCAGATGGCACGAGTTAATCCTGTCTCGTCGAGAGCACTTCACGACAAGCTTCTGTCCTGGACAAGAGACAATGGAATCGTCATCGGCGAGTGGCGAACAGCTCATACCAAGTACTGGACGGGAATCAGCCACGTCGGGGCCGAGAGCAATACAGACGACGGCAGGCCTGAAGTCGACGATTCAAGCGACGGCAAAGTCGATCTTGACTGAATAGTCAGAGCTGGTAGGCGGCCTCATGGTCGTCAAGGAGTGAGAGATAATCCATGCTGGAAGAGAGGCCGCTGGCAGTCGGATTCCATGCCCTCAGCGAGAACGGCGAATTCTCTGCTCGACCTTTTTGGGTAAGCACTCGCCAACTCACGTCCCGCTAGATTTTCGATGAGCGCACACTCGTTTGAATGAGCGAGTTATCAGAATTACGTCGTCGCCTCGCAGAGGCTCGGAAAACAGGCAGGAGAACGGTCTCTCTCGCACTTCGCATGGAGATTGGGAGTGCAGCGATTCGGCTTCGCGATGAGCAGGGTTTGTCGAGGTTGCGTCTCGCAGAACAACTCGGAATGAGCAAAGCAACGCTCAACTCTTGGGTTGATCTCGCACGAACGGAGTCTGCAAAGGCTAAGACAAGCCCAGAAAAGAAGAACAAAACTACACCCCGAATTCTTCCGATCGAGATGGCCCCGGAAACCGAGCAAATGCAGATGGACCGACCTTCGGTTCGTTTGCCATCGGGCGCGATCGTGATTGGTTTGTCGATCGTCGACATCGCAGCGCTTGAGAGAGCGTTGTCATGATGCCGAAACTCGGCAAGGCAAGCGTCTTTGCGTATTGCGAGCCGACCGACATGCGCAAAGGCTACGAAGGGCTCTCAGCCCTTGTGCGCGAAGAGCTTAAGGCCGACCCGCTTTCGGGTTCGCTATTTCTCTTTACCAATCGCAGGCGCACCCACGCGAAGGTGCTTTGGTTTGATGGCAGCGGTCTTTGCGTTTTGTGCAAACGGCTCGAGAAAGGCCGTTTTGTGGCACTCTGGGCCTTCGGCGACAACACGAGCATTCCGCTCAAGCGCAGTGAGTTAGAGCTATTCTTAGAAGGCAGTCATCTCGTTGGTCGTTTTCAAGTGAGTCCACCAACATTGGCCGCGTCAGATCTTGCATCGCCCTTCAAAACATGATGTTTAGTAGGGGTGGCTTCGTCGTCGAAAACAGCAGATGCAATTCTTCTTGAGAAGAATCGTCTGCTTGAATTTGAGAATGAGCGGTTGCACAAACGTCTTCAAGAACTGGTGGAAGAACTTGCCTTGCTCAATGGAACGCAAGCGCCGAAGCAACTCACGCTGGAGATGGAAGGTCTAGCAGCGCAGGTCCAGAGCCTTCAGAAGCAAGTCTTTGGGGATTCTTCGGAGAAGCGCGAGTACGACAAGCCTCCGAAAGAGACCAGCACACCACGCGTTGCAACGGGCCGGACTCCGCAAGATCGACTGCCTCTTGTTGACACGCATGTTGAACTCGCGGAAAACGACCGAGACTGCCCGAAATGCTCGGGCACGCTCGAAGAGATGAAGGGCCAAACCGAGGACTGCGAAGTCATCGACGTGGTGCAGCGCAAGTTTCTGGTTCGTCGCATTCGCAGGCAGAAGTATCGATGCCGCTGCCAGCAGGCCATCGTTGTTGCGCCGCCATCGATCATGCACATCCCGCACGGCCGCTACACAGTGGACGTAGGTGCGTATTCCTTCTCTCAGAAATATGCTTGGCACGAGCCTTTGGACAGGCAACGTCGGTCGATGAAGGCTGATGGTTTGGTCATCACGTCGCAAACACTTTGGGATCAAATCGACGCCATCGCACATCGACTTAAACCCATCTACGATTGCCTTCGCGAGTACATCTTGGGTGCCGATGTCATCGGCGTTGACGAAACCTGGTGGCGCCTTCTCGACAAGAAGTCACGCAAGCGTTGGTGGATTTGGGCGATGCAAAGTGGCGACGCCGTTTACTTTCATGCGGCACCAAGTCGCTCTGCAGAAACCGCGATGGAAGTTCTTGGCGACTATCAAGGAACCGTGGTT
>TARA_R110002096_G_scaffold14582_5_pt1 | contig 57447 bp, 57 predicted proteins | sample TARA_R110002096 | Tara Oceans TARA_R110002096 (sample SAMEA4397295) | marine metagenome | biome: Polar Biome; feature: [DCM] deep chlorophyll maximum layer (ENVO:01000326); material: water (ENVO:00002006), including particulate matter (ENVO:01000060) such as... | depth 35 m
ATACCGCGCTGTGTTTAGGAGTTTTCTGGTTGTGGCAGGCTGAGAACGTGAAAGCCACCATCAACGTGGATAATTTCACCTGTGGTAAAGGCACCGTAATCTGACGCCAAATAAACAGCCGTCCCACCCACAGATTCCAACGTCGCGTTTGAACGCAATGGCGCATTTTCTGCCGTCACCTTAAACGTCTTGCGCGCACCACCAATCGCCGCCCCAGCCAGCGTTTTCATCGGGCCGGGGCTGATCGCATTGACGCGAATACCCTGTGGGCCCAAATCATTCGCCAGATAACGCACCGCGCTTTCCAGTGCGGCCTTGGCCACGCCCATCACATTGTAATTGGGTGTCACACGATTTGACCCTTGGAAGGTCAGCGTCAAAATTGTGCCGCCATCCGTCATCATCGGCAACGCACGACGCGCCACATCAATCAACGAGTAACATGAAATATCCAACGAGTTTTTAAAATTGTCGCGCGATGTATCCACAAACCGTCCCGTCAGTTCGTTTTTATCGGAATAGGCGATGGCGTGAACGATGAAATCCAACTTGCCCCATTTATCATTCAACTCTGAAAACGCACGTTCCAATGACGCATCATCCGTCACATCCACATCAACCATGATGTCCGATCCAACAGTCGCGGCCAAGGGCGCCAGGCGTGAACCAAACGCTTCGCCTTGGTATGTAAACGCCAATTCGGCACCCTGCGCCGCCATCTCGCGGGCAATGCCCCATGCGATGGAACGTTCATTCGCCACACCCATAATCAGGCCGCGTTTGCCCTTCATTAAATCAGACATGTTATCACCCGTTATATTTGCTCATGGCAAGGCTGGCGTTTGTGCCACCAAAACCAAAACTGTTTGACAAAACCGTATCCAGACCTGCGTTATCAACGCGCGTTGTGCAAATTTCGCTTGCCTTCAGCGCGGGATCTAATTCGGTGATATTTGCGGAGGCGGTGATAAAATCTCTATCCAGCATGATCAGTGAATAAATCGCCTCTTGGACACCTGTTGCACCCAACGAATGACCTGTCAGGGATTTCGTAGAGCTGATGATTGGTTGGTCTTTGTCTGCGAAGACACGACGCACGGCTTCTACCTCGGTGACATCACCCGCAGGTGTCGACGTGCCGTGGGCGTTGATGTAACTCACGTCGCGTTCGCCAATGGTCGACAGCGCCAATTTCATCGAACGTTCGCCGCCTTCACCAGATGGCGCAACCATGTCGTGGCCATCGGATGTTGCACCGTAACCGGTGACCTCGGCGTAAATTTTCGCACCGCGTGCCAATGCATGGTTCAACTCTTCTAATACCACAACACCACCACCGCCTGCGATCACGAAACCATCGCGGGTTGCGTCAAATGCGCGGGATGCGGTTGCGGGTGTATCGTTATGTTTGGATGACATTGCACCCATGGCGTCGAACAAACAGGACATCGTCCAATCCAACTCTTCGCCACCACCTGCAAATACAATATCCTGTTTACCCATCTGAATTTGCTCGACACCGTTACCGATGCAATGCGCAGATGTGGAACAGGCGGATGTGATTGAATAATTCACGCCCTTAATTTTAAACGGCGTCGCCAAACATGCGGAATTCGTGGATGACATACAGCGTGTCACCATGAACGGCCCCATGCGTTTTGGCGCGCCTTTTTCCAAAGTCAGATGATGTGCCTGAAACAGATTGATCGTGGACGGACCACCTGACCCCATCACCAAACCAGTACGTTCGTTGGAAACATCGCTGTCTTCTAAACCGCTGTCGGCAATCGCTTGCTCCATGGCCAGAAAGTTATAGGCCGCACCTTGCCCCATAAACCGCATCTGACGTTTATCGATGTGTTCTGTGACGTCAATTTGCGGCATGCCGTGGATTTGACTGCGAAAGCCTTTTTCCACATAATCAGGCGCGGCGACGATGCCTGAACGACCCTCTTTCAGGCTGCTGGTGACTTCGTCAATATTGTTCCCAATAGAAGAGATGATGCCCATCCCTGTTACAACTACACGACGCATATTATTCTCCTTAGTAGATAAGATAGGTGCGGGGATTAACCCGTCTGATCGGCCAAGCCGACTTTCATGTCTTTCACAACGTAAATCAATTCGCCATCCGCATGGACGGTGCCATTGGCCACGCCAATTTTCAATTTGCGATCAATAACGCGGGTGAAATCCACATTATACGTTAACATTTTACGCGCAGGTGTGACCATCGCGGTCAGCTTCACTTCGCCAACGCCCAGCGCCATTCCTTTGCCCAACATTCCGCGCCAGCCAAGGTTAAAACCCGTTAACTGCCACAAACCATCCAAGCCCAGACACCCAGGCATAATTGGATTGCCGGGGAAGTGGCATTCGAAAAACCACAGCTCTGGCTTAATATCAAATTCTGCAACAACGTGACCCTTACCAAATTCACCACCATCGGCGGACAGTTCGGTAATTCGGTCCATCATCAACATCGGCGGCGCAGGTAATTGCGCATTGGTTGGGCCAAACAATTCGCCCCGCGAACATTTCAATAAATCGTCATATCCGTAACTGGTTGGTCTGTCGGTCATTTTGGTCTGCTCCAATTGTAATCGGTATTTGCATTCTGTGGCCAATACCTACCATCCAACACGTAAGGCGGCAAGCACCGCATGTGCGCCAAATAACATTGCCTGTGCATAGTTGTGCATCAATTGTGTACAGGTTGCGCGCCTGATTCCGAAACCGATTGAAATGGCACGGATTTCGGGTCATAGTACTGACAGCAACGAGGATAATATGATCACCACCACCCAAGATCGCAGCATTGATTGGCTGAATTCCGCCAACGTCCGTCCGACGCGACAGCGTTTGGCGCTTGCGCATCTGTTGGTTGGTGACGGGCAAAATCGTCACGTCTGCGCAGAGAGCCTGCACGCGGCTGCATCGACCCAAGAGTTAAGCGTTTCATTGGCCACGGTTTATAATACCTTGCGGGTCTTTTGTGATGCAGGTTTGATGCATGAAATTCGTGTCGATGGACACACGTCATATTTCGACACCCGCACCGATGACCACCCCCATTTTTATTGGGAAGATACCGGCGATTTAACTGACGCTCCCAAGGAATCAGTGCAATTTGAAACTCTGCCACGTGCCCCAGAGGGTTACGAGGTGGCGCGTGTTGACGTTGTTGTGCGTCTTAAAAATAAATAATTATTAACATTATCCAAGAGTCTGTACGCAAGCACTTGAAAGTAATTTTAGCACTCTTATTTGAATAATATATTGTAAAAACAAACAACCGGGAACTAATTATGAGTTTTGTTAATTCAGAGACAGTTCAAGACATGGTGGTAAAACAGGCCGAAGGCCCGTATCAGTTAATCGCTTGTACTTCTCAAATTGTATCGTCATTTTTGGTGAACCAAAAGGTCGAACCCTCAAAAATTACCGACGTCATTGATGACGTCTATAAAAAATTAAAAGCGCTTGAGGCAAACAGCGCAGCAGACAATATGCGTTTGCGTCCTGCGGTTCCGATTGCGGACTCTATTTCAGATGATTTCATCACCTGTTTGGAAGATGGTAAAAAGTTCAAGATGTTGAAAAAACATTTGATGTCGGTCTATGGCATGACGCCCAATGAATATCGCCGCAAATGGGATTTGGACCCTGATTACCCAATGACTGCGCCCAGTTACGCGATAAAACGTCAGGAGTTGGCGAAAAAAATCGGCTTGGGGCGCAAGCGCTCATAACGCGCTGGCATTGAACAGTTGTGAAAACCTGTATATGGCGCTGAAAACGTACAATGCGTATTTAGGGCCATATCATGTCTAAGACCAAAAACCTGTATATCAAAACTTTCGGCTGTCAAATGAATGTCTATGACAGCGAGCGCATGGCGACTGCCATGGGTGCTGATGGTTATACCGAAGTGTCATCGCCCGAAGAGGCGGATATGATTCTGTTGAATACCTGTCACATCCGGGAAAAAGCGGCAGAAAAGGTTTATTCAGACCTTGGTCGATTCAAGCCGCTTAAGGCAAAAAATCCTGATTTGAAAATTGGCGTGACGGGCTGTGTGGCACAGGCCGAAGGTCAGGAAATTATGCGCCGCCAGCCGATGGTTGATATTGTCGTCGGGCCACAGGCCTATCACCGTCTACCGGCGATGGCCAAAGCGGTCGAGCAAGGCGAAAAGCCGATCGATACCGATTTCCCCGAAGAAGATAAATTTACACTATTGCCCAGCGCGCCCAAAATGAAACGCGCGCCATCGGCATTTTTGACGGTGCAGGAGGGGTGCGATAAGTTCTGTGCGTTCTGCGTGGTTCCATTCACGCGCGGCGCAGAATCCTCGCGCCCCGTTTCTCAAATTGTGACCGAAGCGCGTGATTTGGTTGATCGCGGTGTGCGCGACATCACTTTGTTGGGTCAAAACGTTAACGCATACCACGGCGCGATGAACGACGGCGATGCAACCCTGCCCCAATTGATCCGCGAATTGTCCAAAATTGACGACCTGAAACGCATTCGTTTCACCACATCCCACCCCAACGACATGACCCAAGAGCTGATCGACGCCCATGGTGACATGGAAAAACTGATGCCATATCTGCACCTGCCTGTGCAGTCGGGATCGGACAAAGTACTTAAGGCGATGAACCGTAAACACACCGCCGACAGTTACCTGAAAATCATCGAAAAACTGCGTGTCGCGCGACCCGATTTGGCGTTGTCTGGTGATTTTATTGTGGGCTTCCCCGGCGAAACCGACGCGGATTTTGAACAAACCTTGGATTTGGTGCGGGATGTTAAATACGCCCAAGCCTATTCATTCAAATATTCCACCCGCCCCGGCACGCCCGCAGCGGACAACAAAAACCAAGTTCCCGAAGATGTAAAATCAGACCGTTTGCAACGCTTGCAGACATTGCTGTCGCAACATCAAAAAGAGTTCATGGCATCGATGATCGGGCGCGTTTTACCTGTTTTGCTGGAACGTCCAGGGCGAATGGAGGGTCAACTGGTTGGCCGTTCGGAATATTTACACGGCGTCCATGCCACAATTTCACAGGCACAAATTGGCGATATTGTGAACCTTCGCATCTTGGGTGCGGATACGAATTCATTGCGCGCTGAATACGTTTCTGGTTGATTTTCATAGTGTCGGCACGCATTAAAATTGTCGGACGGTTTCGCAATGTGCTCTATTAAGCTCAAGTAAACCAAATAATGTAAATGTTGCACTTAACAGCCTTGAATTTACGCGAATTATTGCTAAATTGGCCGTTAAATGAGCCTGAAAACCGCGCTCATATGATTTTATTTATTAAAGGGGCATGAACGTTGATTTTCACTAACTTCAAAACAACTGCGCTCAGTGTGTTTGTTGGGGGACTTTTATCGGTATCCCTGTCAGCGCCTGTTGCTGCGCAACTCTATGTACCAGGTATCTGGACGGATCCAGATGGGTGCGAACATTGGGTAATGGATGCAGGCGCCGAGGGTTTCATGACCCCGAACGTCACACCTGATGGCAAACCTGTTTGCAAACGTGGCGAAACAAGTCTGATTGCGGGATCTGATCAATTGTTCGGCGTTGACAGTGCGATTGTTTCCGCAACAGGTCGCAAAAAGCTGACCGAATTCTTTAGTAAACAAACTCAATTAGGCTTCGTTATCGAGGGTCACACTGACTCGGACGGTAGCGACGCTTATAACTTGAACTTGGCGAAACGTCGCGCGGAAGCGGTTGCATCCATTGCACGTGACGCAGGCGTCAAATCAATCGAAATACGCGCTTACGGCGAGCGTAAACCACGCGCAACTAACACGACCAAAGCGGGCAAACGTTTAAACCGTCGTGTTGAAATCCAAAGCGTTGTTCTTCCAACTGGAGGTGGGTCATGAGTATCAAATTTTCTGTTGTAGCGGTGCTGTCCGCATTTGTTCTTACGGCTTGTGGTGATTTATTGTTTTCTGACTCAGAAGACAAAACGCGAGACCGCGGTTTATTTATAGCTAACTTGGGTATCGACACTGGTGATTTGTCAAAGTTAACAGCTGGTATTTGGGTTGATCCACAGGGCTGTGATCATTGGATTATCGACGATGGTATTGAGGGTTATCTATCGGCACGTCTGGCCGATGATGGGAAACCTGTTTGTTCTGGAACCGGCATACCAAATAACGTCACAGGTCCATACGATGCAGGTAAATCCTAAAGAAACTTAGGACAGGAACGTACCAAAAAAGCTACAAAGCTTAGCAATGTATTGCTGGGATTTGTTATTTTAAGTGTAGTTAGTTTGATCTATTGAAAGGCCGCTGAGATTTCAGCGGCCTTTTTATTTGAAAGTTGCTTGCGAGACCCACCACATTACGGCATCATAAAACTATCACCCCAAAGGAGAGCATTGAATTGACAATACAGGCGACCAGCGCGGCCAATATTGAAAGTAGCGCAGCAGACTTAATCGTAGCCTTTCCCGACAACAGATTGCTGATTGATCTGTGTGGCGAATTCGATAAAAACCTGACCCAAGTTGAAAAAGCCCTGGATATTCAAATCGTCAGACGCGGTAATGAATTGGCCTTGGTCGGTGATCCTGATATCGCCCTGAAAACACAAGCTGTGCTGGAAACTATGTATTTGCGTCTGGAGCAAGGCAAAGAGTTGCTGTCCGCCGACATTGACGCCGTGATCCGTTTTGGAAACTCATCCGAAAACACGGGTGTGCGAGACGGCGATCAGATCGAAATGTTTTCCGCAGGTGGCACCGAAATTCGTACCCGTAAAAAAACCGTCGAACCTCGTACGCCAACGCAAAAGCTGTATGTCCAAAAATTGTTCAAGCATGAATTGGTGTTTGGTTTGGGGCCGGCAGGGACAGGCAAAACGTATCTTGCTGTGGCCGCTGCTGTGTCGATGTTTATCGAAGGTCAGGTTGATCGCATCATTTTGTCCCGTCCCGCCGTCGAAGCAGGCGAGCGATTGGGATTCCTGCCAGGTGATATGAAGGATAAAGTTGATCCATATATGCAGCCCCTTTATGACGCGCTGAATGACTTCCTGCCTGCCAATCAATTGGCCAAATTGATCGAAGACAAGAAAATCGAAATCGCACCGCTGGCGTTCATGCGCGGCCGTACCTTGGCCAATGCGTTTGTCGTGCTGGACGAGGCGCAAAATGCGACAACCATGCAGATGAAAATGTTTCTGACCCGCATGGGGCAGGGATCGCACATGGCGATCACTGGTGACACCAGCCAAATTGATTTGCCGCGCGGTGTTCCATCAGGGCTGGTTGAAGCAAAGAAAGTACTGAGTAACGTTAAAGGCATTGGTTTTACTCAATTTGATGTGTCTGACGTGGTGCGCCATCCAATGGTGGCAAAAATCATCCAAGCCTATGATAAGAATGCCAAAAGAAATGGCTGATATTATCATCGAGGATGCCAGATGGGCTGAAATTAACCTACGCGCATTGTCTGATGCGGCAATTGGTTCAGTATTAAACTACCTTGGCCATTCACCCAACTGGCAGGTCAGCATTCTGGCTTGTGACGACCCCAAAATCACTGAACTGAACGCGGAATTTCGCGACAAGCCAACCGCCACCAATGTTTTATCATGGCCTGCCGATGATTTGGCACCAATCAAGGCAGGCGAGGCGCCCGCAGCGCCCAAAATGGACAGGTTCGGCGATAATGAGCTGGGTGATATTGCGATTTCTTACGACACATGTTTACGCGAGGCAGCCCAACAAAATATAACGATGGACAATCATACCACCCACTTACTGATGCATGGATGCCTCCATTTATTGGGGTACGACCATGAAACTGATGCCGATGCCACCCTAATGGAAGGAATCGAGTCGCACCTACTTGAAAAAATGGGTATAACTGACCCATATGGAACGACATAGCACTGCCATGATCTTGGAAAGGACCAATGGGCGACATTAAAGAAGGGTCTTCGGTTGCGGCGCAAAGCGCGCAACCCCTCCCACAAACTGGCTTTCTGCGCCGCCTTCTGAACGGCGCAAAAACGACCCCATCTCCTCAATCGCAAGCCCCTGCGCAGGCATCTGATGCGGGTCTTAGCAAACTGAAATCAATGCGTGTCGAAGATGTGGCCATTCCACGTTCCGACATCGTTTCCGTTTCATCGGATATTTCCCTGTCAAAACTTGTCAGCGAATTTCGCGAGAGCGGTTACTCTCGATTGCCTGTATTTGTGGAAACTTTGGACAATCCAATTGGTATGGTTCACCTCAAAGACCTTGCATTGGAACATGGGTTTAACGGCAGTGCCAAAACTTTCGACTTGGAAAAACTGGCGCGTCCCGTTTTGTTTGTTCCACCATCAATGCCCTTGGATGTTTTGTTGCAAAAAATGCAGACGGAACGTACCCATATGGCCTTGGTCGTTGATGAATACGGCGGTGTCGATGGCATTGCCACAATCGAGGATTTGGTTGAACAATTGGTTGGTGACATCGCCGATGAACACGATATCGACGACGACGCGACATGGATCGAAGAAAAGCCAGGCGTGTTTATTTGCCAATCGCGTGCATCCCTTGAAGAATTTGAAAAGGTTTTGGGTGTAGATTTAGCATCAGACACAGATGACGAAGAAATTGAAACCATGGGCGGCCTTGTCTTTATGATGACAGGGCGGGTTCCCGTGCGTGGCGAAGTGATTTCTCATCCCTCTGGCTATGACTTTGAGATTATGGAAGCAGACCCAAGGCGTATCAAACGGTTGCGCGTCTATAAAAAACCACAGAAGAAATAGGTAAATATCATTGGCACATTTGGACGACACGCAATTCATGACGTGGGGTAAACGACTGGCGTTGTTTGGCCTTGGGCTGTTACTCTCGTTGGGGCAGGCACCGTTTGATCTGACATTCATTTACTTCGTCATTCTGCCCTTTATCGGCTGGTGTTTGCGCGACATTCAACGTTCAAAATTGGGCTTTGGTATCGGGTGGTGGTTTGGTTTTGGTTACTTTGCGTTAACGATGAATTGGATCATGGAACCCTTCTTGGTTGACGTCCAACTCACCGGCTGGATGGCACCTTTTGCCCTTGGGTTTATGGCTGCCGGCTTAGCCTTGTTTTGGGGTGCGGCATTTGCCACGGCTGTGAAAATTATGCCAACAGGCGCGGGGCGTTTGGTGGTTTTGGCGGTGTCATGGACGGTTTTTGAATACCTGCGGGCAAATATCCTGACGGGGTTCCCTTGGGGGCACCTAAGTTATGGATTGGTTCCTTTACCGCTGTCGCAAATGCTTGCGTGGTTTGGCATTCATGGCACGGGGCTGTTGTTATTGTTAATCTGTTTTCTGCCGGCCATGTTTGCACCACGTATTTGGCACGGTGCGATGTTGGGCGTGATTATCCTGTTTGTCATTGGCGCACTGGGCGTATGGCGTGTCAGTGACCCAATGCCAATGAACCCCAAAAATACCGTGGTGCGGGTGGTTCAACCCAATGCCGCGCAAGATCTGAAATGGCGGCGTGATATGGTGGATGTCTTTTACAAACGCCAATTGGGCTATACCGCCGCCAAAACCCCAAAACGTCCTGACATTGTGATTTGGCCGGAAACCTCGATTCCTTATCTATTACAGGACAGCCTGCCAATTTTGCAGGAAATTGGCACCGCATCGGGGCCATCCACATCCGTGATTGCAGGTATCGTGCGCCGTGTGGGCGACGCCCCGCGAAATTCATTGCTGTTTTTGGATCAGGTCGGTGGGGTGAACACCATTTACGACAAACAACACCTGGTACCTTTTGGTGAATACATGCCATTCGCCGCATTGATTGATCGGCTTGGCCTGTCGGGATTGACGGGTTTGGCGGGACGGTTTCAGGCGGGACAGGGGCCGCGCACGATTGCAGGTCGCAACGTGCCTGATTTCATTCCGTTAATCTGCTACGAAGCAATTTTCCCGCAATATTCTCGACCCCAAGCACAGGGTGCGCAATGGATTGTTCAAATCACCAATGATGCGTGGTTTGGCAATTTTTCAGGCCCCTATCAACATCTGGCACAGGCACGTACCCGCGCCATCGAAAGTGGCCTGCCATTTGCGCGCTCCGCCAACACGGGCATTTCGGCCATGATTGATCCGTATGGGCGTGTTATCCAATCTCTGAAACTGGGGACGGCGGGCTATTTCGATCAAACACTGCCCGCACCCGCACCCCGCACATTCTATGCCAAAACGGGTGAATTGCCGTGGATGGTGTTCGCCGCGCTGTTGCTGATTTACACGTTCATGCGTGCGTTGCGTACCCCTGTGAAAAAGGATTGACCTTGCACCGCTGTGTGGTATCACAAATCAGTGCTCACAACGGCTTCCTGACGTGCGCGCCTTAACTATTGGAGCGTTTCATGTCCCGTAAAAACTATCAGTTCACTTCTGAATCTGTATCAGAAGGTCATCCAGACAAAATCTGTGACCGCATTTCCGACGCCATCCTTGATGCGCTCTTAACCCAAGAGGAAATGGCGCGTGTTGCCTGCGAAACATTCGCCACCACAAACCGAGTGGTTATCGGCGGTGAAATTGGCCTCGCATCGCCGGAAAAATTAAAATCCGTTATGGGCGATGTCGATTCAATCGTCCGCCGCGTTGTGCGTGAAATTGGGTACGAACAGGACGGATTCCATTGGAAAAACCTGTTGTGTGAAAACCACCTGCACGAACAATCCGCCCACATCGCCCAAGGCGTCGATAACGACGGCGCAGGGGATCAAGGGATCATGTTCGGCTATGCGACCGACGAAACCTCTGAACTGATGCCTGCACCAATTCATTATTCCCATGCGATCCTGCGCAATTTGGCCACGGCACGTCATTCTGGTGATCTGGCGCAACTGGGGCCGGATGCGAAATCACAACTGTCTGTGCAATACACAGACGGCAAACCCGTTGGCGTTACATCCATCGTTTTGTCCACACAACACTTGGACGAAACGCTGTCATCGAATGACGTGCGCGATTTGGTCGAACCGTATATCCGCGACACATTGCCCGACGGTTGGATCACACCAACCACTGAATGGCACGTAAATCCCACCGGTAAATTCGTCATCGGCGGGCCCGACGGGGACGCTGGTCTGACAGGGCGTAAAATCATCGTCGATACATATGGCGGCGCCGCACCACACGGTGGTGGCGCGTTTTCAGGCAAAGATCCGACCAAGGTTGATCGCTCGGCCGCCTACGCCGCGCGTTATTTGGCGAAAAACGTGGTTGCCGCTGGTTTGGCCAAAAAATGTACAATTCAGCTGTCCTACGCCATCGGCGTGGCGAAACCGCTGTCGATTTATTGTGAGACACATGGCACGGGTACTGTTCCCGACGCGGCCATCGAAACCGCTGTCGCCAACGCATTTGATTTGACGCCGCGCGGTATCATCGAACACCTGCAATTGCGCCGTCCGATTTATGAACGTACAGCGGCCTATGGTCACTTTGGCCGCACGCCCACTGATGACGGCGGCTTCTCTTGGGAAAAAACTGATCTGGTGGACACGCTTAAAGCGGCAGTGTAATCCCATCGGGGTTGCACCAAGGATTCTAAAGCATGACCAAACGCGAAAATCACGTATCAGGCGCACCGCGTCGAAATTTTTATGGGCGGATCAAGGGGAAATCCCTGCACAAAGCGCAACAACGCTATATGGCCGAGGATTTGGATGATCTGAAACCAACAGGCGTGACATGGGACGATAATCCCGATCGCACCCAAATCGATCCCACGGATTGGTTTGGAAACGACCATGATATCTGGCTCGAGGTCGGGTTTGGTGGCGGCGAACACATGGTGCATCAGGCCACCCTGAATCCCGACGTCAATATTGTCGGTTGTGAACCCTATATCAACGGCGTGGCTATGTTGTTGGGCAAAATCCGCACGGCAAAATGCAAAAACGTCGTTGTTCACCCGGGAGACGCGCGTGACATGATGGACGTCCTGCCACCCGCATCCATATCTCGTGCGTTCCTGTTGTACCCCGACCCGTGGCCAAAATCGCGTCATCATCGCCGTCGTTTTGTCACCCAAGACCACCTTGAACCATTGGCCGCCTGCCTGAAATCAGGTGCAATTTTCCGCATCGCCACAGACATCGAGGATTACGTCCGCCAAGCACTCGAAGAAGTCTTGGCTAACGGTAATTTCGAATGGCTGGCACAAGGTGCAGACGATTGGCGCAAACCATGGGGCGATTGGATTTCGACCCGCTACGAGCTGAAAGCCATCCGCGAAAACCGCACGCCGCATTACCTGACGTTCCGCAAAATTTAAAAGCGGGGTCGCTGGCCGGCGCTACCCGCACGCCCAAGGGGTAAATCTATATTTGACCGCACAAATACCATGCGGTTTTGGCAAAGGTAAACACCCTCATGCACCTCGCTTCACGACGCAATACCGACATTGATTTTAGGCACATTCTGTAAATCTTAACACCCCGTACGCCGCCCATGAAATTTTCCCAATGGACGATTTTGTCGCCATGGATTATGACAGGCACAAGTAACAGGAGACGTCCCATGTCCGGCCACGGCACCCCCATTCCAATGACCGCCCGCAAGGGTGGCGCCCTGCGCGGTACTGCCTTGATTCCAGGCGATAAATCAGTCTCTCATCGGTCATTGATCTTGGGCGCTTTATCGATCGGTGAAACCAAGATTTCAGGCTTACTAGAAGGCCAAGATGTGTTGGACACTGCCCGCGCCATGTCCGCCTTTGGTGCAACAGTCACCAATCATGGCGGTGGTAGCTGGTCCGTAAACGGCGTCGGCGTCGGTGGCTTTGCCGAACCCGAAGACGTCATAGATTGCGGCAACGCCGGCACAGGCGTTCGCCTGATTATGGGGGCCATGGCGACCTGTCCCATCAGCGCCACTTTCACAGGAGACGCCAGTTTGCGTTCACGCCCTATGGGGCGAATTACTGATCCATTACAAGGGTTTGGCGCGAAATCATATGGGCGTTCAAACGGTCACCTTCCCCTGACAATGGTCGGGGCAAAGGATGCGATGGGGATCACTTACACGTCCCCGCATCCATCCGCGCAGATTAAATCTGCCGTGCTTTTGGCGGGGCTGAATGCGCTGGGCGAGACGACTTTGATCGAGAGCAGCAAGACCCGTGACCATTCCGAACGGATGTTGCGCGGCTTTGGTGCAACCATTGAAACCGTGGAAACAGCAGACGGTTTTGCAACCACACTGCAAGGTCGCCCCGAATTGATTGCCCAAGACATCGCCGTACCGCGCGACCCCTCTTCGGCCGCTTTCCCTGTGTGTGCCGCATTGATCGTCGAAGGTTCCGAAATCGTGGTGCCAAACATCGGTTTGAACCCAACCCGCAATGGATTGTTCACGACATTGATCGAAATGGGCGCCGACATAACATTTGAAAATGAACGCGAAGAGGGCGGCGAACCTGTCGCCGATCTGCGTGTGCGTGCCAGCGTATTAAACGGTGTCGAAGTCCCGCCCGAACGCGCCCCAACAATGATTGACGAATACCCTATCCTGTCGGCCGTCGCATCGTTCGCCAAAGGCAAAACAGTGATGCGCGGGGTCAAGGAATTGCGGGTCAAAGAATGTGATCGAATCGACGCAATGGCACGTGGGCTTGAAGCCATGGGCGTCACCATCGAAGAGGGTGAAGATTTCATGATCGTGCATGGCCAAGAGGGTGTCGTGCGCGGTGGTGGAACGGCCAAAACCCATTTGGATCACCGCATTGCGATGTCATTCTTGTGCATGGGCTTGGCCACGGTAAAGCCTGTGAGTGTTGACGATGGAGGCGCAATCGCAACGTCGTTTCCAATTTTCGAAGATTTAATGCATGGACTGAACGCCAATATTGAGCGTAAGAATACCTGATCAGTTCTGACACCGACAGGAATGGAATGAAGCATTGAAATTCACAGTTGCAATCGATGGTCCAGCCGCCGCCGGCAAGGGCACAATATCCAAAGCAGTTGCCGCCGCATTTGGGTTTTCGCATCTGGATACAGGGTTGTTGTACCGTGGCGTTGGGTTGAAATCTTTGGCAATTTCGAATGCCGATTTGACCACCGAGGTCGCTGTCCGTTTGGCGCAAAACTTAACTCCGGATGATTTGTTGAACGAAAATTTACGCACGGCAGAAGTTGCCCAAGCGGCCAGTCGTATTGCTGTGATCCCACAGGTGCGTGATGTTTTGTTGGCGTTTCAACGTGATTTTGCGAACCGCGATGGTGGTGCGGTTTTGGATGGGCGCGATATTGGCACGGTCATCTGTCCCGATGCGGATGTGAAAATGTTCATCACCGCCAGTGCCCAAGTGCGCGCAGAGCGACGGTTTTTGGAACTTGATGGAAACGGTCACGATGTGACACGTGCGGGTGTGTTGGCGAATGTCATTGCGCGGGATAAACGCGACGTTGAACGCGATACCGCACCACTGATCGCGGCGGCGGATGCAGTGACCATAGACACGTCTGACCTGCATGTCGATCAAGCCATTCAAGTAGCAGTGGATGTCGTGCGGCAATCCTATCCGAAGGACTAAAATGGGATTGGTGCCGGGCTTAAAAATTGTTTGTCTCGCCCATTAGATTTGCTTAGGTTCTGATTTGAGCGATAATTTTGGATGATAGGTGGTAGAGTGTTGACTGTTTTACGATACCTTTTGGGTGCCTGTTTTGTTATGGTCGCGAGCAGTGCCATGGCGCAAGAGGCGCGGGTGGATCAGGATGTATTTGCGCAATGTTCAAAGCAAACCAATCAATTGGTCAACCTGAATGCTGGGCTGAAAAAATTGAGCGAACGCGCAGATGAATATAATCGCCAGCATGATTTGTTGCGTGCGCAACTGGATCAACGCGAGGAAGAGGTTCATCAAATTCATACTGGCCTGCGCGGCAAGCCGATTGATCGCAAGAATTGGGATCAATATGACGCGGCATTCGCCTTGTATGAACAGGCACTAAACCAATTACGTGGATGGAATGCACAGGGCGATGCTTTGGGTGCGAAATATCAGGGAACAAAAGATGCGGTGACGTCGTTACAGTCGGAGATAAACCAAGACTGTGGCGGTACGTGGGAGCCCGCGATCATAAACAAATTTTGCGATGATGATAGTGGCCGCCACGCAGAGTTTTGTCGGGCGTTTGAGACATAAGCAGCTTAATTCCGACACGATTAAGTTGATGCGCTTGCTCTTTACCTTGGTGATAATTTCCCTTATACGCGCGCTAATCGCACAAAGCGGCGGTGGAGAATCCACCAATTGGTTAGGCAGGGCTGGAAATATCCGGCCTTTTGTGTGTTTGTCGCCGACCCATTGCACGTGTGATTGTAACTGAAACCCAAAGACCCGTGGATATAACCGCGCGGCCCGAAAAATATATCAAAGGATTATATATATGTGCGCTAAAGCGACAATGGAGGAATTCGAAGCCCTCTTGAATGAAAGTTTCGACATCGACACACCTGACGAAGGTTCTGTTGTAAAAGGCAAAGTAATCGCGATTGAAGCTGGCCAAGCCATCATCGACGTAGGTTACAAAATGGAAGGTCGCATTGACCTCAAAGAATTTGCAAACCCCGGCCAAGCCCCTGAAATCGAAGTTGGCGACACTGTAGAGGTATTCCTTGATCGTGTTGAAAACCAACGCGGTGAAGCAGTTATTTCACGCGAGAAAGCACGTCGTGAAGAAGCATGGGATCGTTTGGAAAAAGCACACGCATCAGAAGATCGCGTTGAAGGCGCAATCTTTGGTCGCGTTAAAGGCGGCTTTACTGTTGATTTGGGCGGCGCTGTTGCGTTCTTGCCTGGTTCACAAGTTGACGTACGTCCCGTGCGTGACGCCGGCCCATTAATGGGCATGGCACAACCATTCATCATTTTGAAAATGGATCGTCGTCGCGGCAACATCGTTGTTTCTCGTCGTGCAATTCTTGAAGAATCACGTGCTGAACAGCGTGCAGAAATCGTCGGCAAGTTGGCCGAAGGTGATGCAGTCGACGGTGTGGTTAAAAATATCACTGACTACGGTGCATTCGTAGACTTGGGCGGTGTTGATGGCCTGTTGCACGTCACTGACATGGCGTGGTCACGTGTGAACCACCCATCAGAAGTTCTGACAATTGGCGAAACAATCAAAGTTCAAGTTATCAAGATCAACAAAGAAACGCACCGCATCTCTTTGGGTATGAAACAATTGCAAGACGACCCTTGGGGCGATGTTGCAGGCCGTTTCCCATTGGAATCAGTCCACACTGGCCGCGTAACCAACATCACTGATTACGGCGCATTTGTAGAGCTGGAGCCAGGTGTTGAAGGTTTGGTACACGTTTCTGAAATGTCTTGGACCAAGAAAAACGTACACCCAGGCAAAATCGTTTCCACAAGCCAAGAAGTTGAAGTTATGGTTTTGGAAATTGAAACCGACAAACGTCGCGTTTCATTGGGTCTGAAACAAACACAAGGCAACCCATGGGAAGGGTTCGCGAAGAACTTCCCTGAAGGTGCTGAAGTTGAAGGTGAAGTTAAAAACATCACTGAATTCGGCTTGTTCATTGGTTTAGAGGGCGAAATCGACGGTATGGTTCACTTGTCAGACTTGGCATGGGACAAATCCGGCGAAGAAGCTTTGGCCGATTACAAAAAGGGCGACATTGTTAAAGCTGTTGTCATTGATGTAGATGCTGACAAAGAGCGTATTTCACTGTCTGTTAAAAACTTGGGCGAAGATCCATTCGCAGAAACAATTGCCGGCGTTAAACGCGGCGCTGTTGTGACTGTTGAAGTGACTTCAATCGAAGACGGTGGCATCGAAGTTGCGTATGACGGCATGAAGGCATTCATCCGTCGTTCCGACTTGTCGCGTGATCGCGCAGAGCAACGCCCAGAGCGTTTCAGCGTTGGGAACAAGATCGATGCACGTGTGACTTCTATTGATGCGAAAACACGTAAATTGGGTCTGTCGATCAAAGCACGTGAAATTGCAGAAGAAAAAGAAGCTGTGGAACAATATGGGTCATCCGATTCAGGTGCGTCTTTGGGCGACATCTTGGGTGCTGCATTGAAAAACAACGACTAATTCGAATATATAAAATTTGAGGGCGTCACAGGAAACTGTGGCGCCTTTTTTTATTTCTGTGAATGATTGCGCTGATGGGTTTGAGTTTTGCGCAAGGTTTCGACCAGCATGGCCGTCAGTATTCCAAAATTCAACAATCCATTCGCTGCGGCAAGACCGCTTAACAAACGCCACTCCATCGGGAGGAGGATGTCGCCAAAGCCAAGGGTAGTGAACGCAACCAGCGAGAAATAAACCGATGCTTCGATCGTTGCGAAAATCCCCAACAGCCACAATGCGATGGCCCATATCCATACGGAAACGGTGATCATCAACAGGGTGCTTAGCATGGCCAATGACAGAACCAGAACTAATTTTGGGCCATGAGGTGGTCGCGTGACCCAGCGATGCGTGCGCGTAATGATGAATTCCAACCCTAACCACGACAAGGCAGCAGCAAGGGAGGTTGCGACGATCAACATGCCACCTAAAAATAATTGGATGAACAAAAAAGGCTCCTGTTTTGATGCGATGCTAAATAAGAGTATTGTGCGGGAAAATGCGGGAATTGCAATCGGGTCAATTGCGGATGTGATTGCGAATCAAATTGGGTACCACGTTCAAAACTTGAAATTTTACAACCTGAAGGCGATAAGGTGTGCCCACATCGAGCGCTGGGTGAGGAAAATTTGCAATATAGATGCATCGAATTTTGATTTTTTCCCTTTTTTATCAACGATTGCTTTGCATGGCGCGTAAAATCTGCAAGTATTGTCGCAGAAGAGACTTTGGGGAGTTCCGTCAATGATACGTTCTGAGTTGGTTGAAAAAATCGCCGCAGAAAATCCACATCTGTATCAACGTGATGTTGAGCGCATTGTTGCAACCATTTTTGACGAGATTATTGACGCGATGGCCCAAGGTGATCGTGTTGAACTTCGTGGTTTTGGATCGTTTTCTGTGAAAAAACGTGATGCACGCCGTGGACGTAATCCGCGCACCGGTGAAACGGTGAGTGTCGACGAAAAACATGTGCCGTTTTTTAAAACGGGAAAACTTCTGCGTGATCGCTTGAACGGCGGCTAAACTAAGCCTATTTATACAGTAGTTCATTTGCGAGGCATTAAAATGCGCATCATCCGCCTGTTATTTTTACTTTCTGTATCACTCGTCTTGATTGTATTAGCGTTGGCCAATCGCCAAATGGTGGATCTTCGAGTGATGCCCACTGATATGGCTGAGATTGTAGGAATGTCCGGCGCTGTTTCCCTGCCATTGTTTTTGGTGATTTTGCTGGGCGTTTTGATCGGTTTACTGTTGGGCTTCGTTTGGGAATACATGCGCGAATATAAACACCGCAAAGAATTGGGCAGCAAAACCAAAGAAGTCAAAACTTTGGAGCGCGAAGTCAAAAAGCTGAAGAAAGAAACCAGCAGTGAGACAGAGCAAATTTTGGCGTTGATGGAATAACTGTCCTAAACGGCACTGTATCCTTTCAAAAAATAAGATATGAATGCGCTGTAATTCCTGATGGGGGACGAAGATGCGTGTAAAAATTTGCGGAATAACCACAAGTAACAGCCTTAAAGCGGCGACTGACGCGGGCGCGGCCTACGTCGGATTTGTTTTCTTTGAAAAATCACCACGCCATTTGGACGCCGCGACTGCAATTGCCCTGGCGCATGATGTGCCCGTTGGGGTTTGCAAAACGGCCTTGGTGGTAAACCCGACGGATGAAGAATTGGATACGTTGTTGGGTGCCGTGCCCATTGATATGATCCAATTGCATGGGGACGAAACGTTTGAGCGTGTGGCGCAGATTAAACAGACCTATGGTTTGCCTGTGATGAAGGCCGTGGGTGTATCGGATGAAAGTGACCTTGAGCAATTGAGTGATTATGCGCGGGTTGCTGATCAAATTTTGGTGGATGCAAAGCCACCAAAAGGCGCAGATTTACCAGGTGGCAACGGTCTGTCTTTTGATTGGCGCCTTATTGCGGGACGCCGTTGGGCAACGCCGTGGATGTTGGCGGGTGGTTTGACACCAAATAATGTTGGCGAGGCGGTGCGATTGACAGGTGCGCAACAGGTTGATGTTTCTTCTGGTGTCGAGGCATCGGTTGGGGTTAAAGATAATCAATTGATCGCGGATTTTATCCGCGCTGCAAACGGAGACGTATAATGGCAAATGAATTGTTCAATTCTTTCATGAATGGCCCCGACGAAAAGGGTCGTTTTGGCGATTTTGGCGGGCGATTTGTATCCGAAACATTGATGCCATTGATTCTTGATCTGGAAGCGGAATACGAAAAAGCGAAGACTGATGAAAAATTTTGGGATGAAATGAATTACCTGTGGAAATATTATGTTGGCCGTCCGTCACCATTGTATTTCGCGGATCGGGTGACCGCCGAATTGGGTGGTGCGAAAATTTATTATAAACGTGACGAGCTGAACCACACAGGTGCGCATAAAATCAACAATGTTTTGGGGCAAATTCTGTTGGCACGCCGCATGGGTAAAACGCGGATCATTGCGGAAACGGGTGCGGGACAACACGGTGTTGCGACGGCCACGGTTTGTGCAAAGTTTGGTTTGAAATGTATCGTTTATATGGGCGCGCATGACGTTGAACGTCAGGCACCCAATGTGTTCCGTATGAAATTGTTGGGCGCAGAAGTTATCCCTGTGACCAGTGGTCGTGGCACGTTGAAAGATGCGATGAACGATGCGCTGCGCGATTGGGTAACTTACGTGGATGAGACATTTTATTGCATCGGTACTGCGGCAGGTCCACATCCATATCCTGCGATGGTGCGTGATTTTCAATCGATCATTGGCAAAGAAACCAAAGAACAGATGATGGAGGCCGAAGGTCGTTTGCCCGACAGTGTTATCGCCTGTATCGGTGGCGGGTCGAATGCGATTGGGTTGTTCCATCCCTTCTTGGATGAGCCATCAGTGCGCATTATTGGCGTCGAAGCGGGTGGTAAAGGCGTGAATGATAAGATGGAGCATTGCGCATCTTTGACGGGTGGTCGCCCAGGTGTATTGCACGGAAACCGGACATATTTGTTGCAGGATGATGATGGTCAAATTTTAGAAGGGCATTCAATTTCAGCAGGCTTAGATTACCCTGGAATTGGCCCAGAGCACAGTTGGTTGCATAAAATTGGTCGTGCGGAATATGTGTCTGTTACGGATACAGAAGCATTGGATGCATTCCAATTTTCGTGTCGCACCGAAGGTATCATTCCAGCCTTGGAACCCGCACATGCCTTGGCGCATGTGCGCAAAATTGCGGGCGATTTGCCCAAGGATCATCTGATGGTGATGAATATGTGTGGACGTGGCGACAAGGATATATTTACCGTCGCACGCGCCCTTGGTTGGGATATGAACGAAGAGTAGGGCATGCCCTACTTCTTTTTCTGCATGCCCTGAACCATGCTCATGACCATGCGCCGTGGTGCCATTGGGATGACCCAGTTCACCATAAAGCCGAGCATGGTTTCGTTGACCACATGCAACTTGCCACGCATCATGGCATCATACCCAATTTTGGCGGTTTGCGCGGCTGTTTTACCCTTTTGTTTGACTAATCCTGTGCCTTCAAGGTTGGCGGTTGCGGCGAATTCCGTGTGAACATATCCGGGGGCTAGCACAGTTGATGTTACGCCCTGTCCACGCATTTCTTGATCAATGGCTTGGCTGAATGAATTTACGTATGCTTTGGTTGCGAAATACGTCGCCTGTAATGGGCCGGGCATCATGCCTGCGGTCGATCCGACGTTTAGGATTTTGCCTGATTTTTGCGCGACCATATCACGTGCGACCAGATGGGTTAATGTGACCAAACTTTTGACATTTAAATCGATCATGGCCAGATCTTCGTCAAGATTACGGTCAATAAAAGCGCCATGCCCACCAAAGCCCGCGTTGTTGATCAAAATATCGACCTGTATTTTCGCTTTTTGAACGGCTTTGTACAGTGCATGTGCGCCCTCTGGTGTTCCAATATCCTGGGCTATGACGGTTGCCGTTATTCCAAACTGTTGTTCTAGTTCTGTTTTTAATGATTGAAGGGCATCTTTGCGGCGTGCAACGATTATGACATCGCCGCCAAGGCTCGCATGGTAATGCGCGAAGGCGCGGCCAATGCCGGACGAGGCGCCAGTAATAAGTGCGATGTTTGACATGGGTTTTTACCTTACTTTTTGATTGAATACAGGATGCCACGAATGCGGCGGGATGCCAACACAAGGTTGGGCGCAGTTTGATTAATGAATGACGTTTTTGTCCTGACAGTGCGATCTACATGGGTTACGTTCAGCCTGCGAACAAGGGGCGTATTATGGCAATATTTTTGGGTGTTGATACAGGCGGAACCTATACTGATGCCGTTCTGATAAAGGACGAGAAGGACGTGATTGCAAGTGCGAAATCACTGACAACACGGGCTGATCTGGCGATTGGGGTTGGAAATGCTGTGCAGGCGGTTTTAGCCAGCAGTGGGGTTTCCGCCAGCGAAATTAAAATGACGTCGTTGTCCACGACCCTTGCGACGAATGCGTTGGTGGAGGGAAAAGGTGGCAAGATTTGTCTGATTTTTATCGGGTTCACTGAAAAGGATATTGCACGCCAAGGTTTGGATGAGGCGCTAAAGGGTGATCCGGTTATCATTTTACGTGGTGGGCACGACCACACGGGCAGCGAGATCGCGCCATTGGATACGGATGCATTGCGTTTGGCGTTGCATGGATTGGATGCGGTTTCGGGTTTTGCGGTGGCTGGACAATTTGGCACACGAAACCCAAGCCATGAAATTGCTGTGCGCGATTTAGTGCGCGAAATTACGGGTGTGCCCGTATCGTGTTCGCATGAATTATCGGCAAAACTGGGTGGGCCAAAACGTGCGATGACGGCCGTGTTGAATGCGCGCTTGATTGGGATGATTGATCACTTGATCGGCGCGACAGAAGGTTATTTCAAGGACATTGGCATAGTGGCGCAAATGATGGTCGTGCGTGGTGATGGCGCATTGATCAGTGCGGATCAAGCGCGTGAGAAGCCGATTGAGACAATTCTGTCGGGCCCTGCGGCCAGCATTGTGGGTGCACGTTGGTTGACAGATGCGAAGGATGCATTGGTGTCTGATATTGGCGGAACGACCACGGATGTTGCGGTTTTGCGTGATGGGCAACCCATGATCGATCCCAACGGGGCGATGGTCGGCGGATTGCGCACAATGGTCGAGGCGGTAGCGATGCGCACCTTTGGGTTGGGTGGTGACAGTCAGGTGCATGTTTCGCGCGACGGGTTGTCGGGTGCAATTTCCTTGGGTCCGCGCCGTGTTATGCCTGTTTCGTTGCTGGCGATTGATCACGGCGAAATGGTGCACGCGGCGTTGGACAGTGCGTTAGGCGATGAACGTGGACAAGAGTTTGTGGGTCAATTTTTGGTTCCAATGAGTGCCGCCACGGTGGGTTTGTCGCCCCGTGACATGGCGGTTTTTGATCGCATATCTGCGGGCGCAATTCCGATGGCCGATGCCGTGAAAACACGCATTGATTTGGGGTCGATTGAGCGCCTTCTGGAGCGCGGTTTGGTGATGCACGCGGGGATTACGCCCTCAGATGCCAGCCATGTGTTAGGTCGCGTGAATGTTTGGGATGCCCGTGCGGCAGAGAAAGCGTTGCAAGTTTTTGGGCGGTTACGTACGGGTACTGGCGAGATTTTATCGAGCGATCCAATGGTGTTGGCCCAGAAAATCATCGACCAACTGACCGAACAAACATCCGAAGTGCTGTTAGAAACCGCATTTGGCGAAGATGACATTGATGGTCGCGCACGCGATTTAGCACGACATGCCCTGACGAAATCCGGATTAGGTCATCATCGCGGGATTGTATCGCTGGATGCTGGATTGAATTTGCCCATTATTGGTTTGGGTGCCTCTGCACATGCATATTATGGGGCAGTGGGGCAACGCCTGTCTGCCGAAATGATATTACCAGAACATGCAGGAGTCGCGAATGCGATTGGTGCCGTTGTCGGGCAGGTCACTATGCGTGAATTGGGATCGATCGAAGGTGCGGGTGACGGCGTGTGGCGCGCTTTTATGGATGCGGGTCCCGTGAATTTTAACAGTCAACAAGCTGCATTTGATGCATTGCGAGCGGAATTAACAACCAAGGTAAAATCAGCGGCGCTGGGTGCGGGTGCTCAAGATATTCGCGTGCAATATGAAGAGGATATTCAAGAAGCCAATATTGAAGGGCGCAAAGTTTTCGTTGAGGGCAGCATTTTAGCAACCGCATCAGGGCGCCCAAGGATTGCACAGCAATGACACAGATTAAGACAGTCGGTTTTGATGCTGATGATACGCTGTGGCACAATGAGCGCATCTTTGGTGCGGCGCATATCGCGCTGGGCGATGTTTTGTCTGAATATGTGGATCAAGATCGTTTGGCCAAGGTTTTGTTGGGCATGCAGCGCAAAAATGTTCCGATCATGGGGTATGGGATAAAATCGTTTACGTTTTCGATGATTGATACGGCCTTGGACGTCAGCGGTGGCCAATTGGATGGTGGAGCCATTGCTGCTGTGATGAATATTGGGCGTGAAATGATGGCACATCCTGTTGATCTGTTGCCAGGTGTTGCGGATACGTTGGAAGAGATGAACAAGCATTACGAATTGATCCTGATCACCAAGGGTGACCTTGTTGATCAAGAACGTAAAGTGCAGGTTTCTGATTTAGGTAATCTGTTTCATCACATTGAAATCGTGAGCGAAAAGCGCCCTGATACATATCGCGAAATATTTGGTCGTACGGGTGGAATGGATAATAGTGTGATGGTTGGAAACTCTGTTAAATCCGACGTTTTACCCGCCGTACACGCGGGTGCATGGGGCATTCATGTGCCGCATGGCGTTACCTGGGAAATGGAGATTGCAGAACCATTGCTGGATCATGAACGATATCTAGAGGCCGAAGATATTCTGCACGCTGCGGAATTGATTAGGTGTTTGTGAATAGTTTGAATGCGGATTGATTATCGCCATTGTCGTCTGCGCCCAAGGCCATTAAACCCACATCATGTCCGAAGATAAAAAATCAAACCTAATGCGTGTTCTGGAATATGCCCCGATTTGGGCATCACTGGGTGTGGGGCGGTTGTTGCCGTTTGGATTGCGCGGAAAACTATTTGCCGCTTTGGGCGGATTTGTTGTGAGCGCATTACCGTCGGCACGAAATCGGGTTCACAAAGGCTTAAAACTTGTTTTTCCAGACCTAAGTGCGTCTGAAGTTGATCGTATTACACGTGATGTTGGGCGCAATACAGCGCGCACCTTGTCCGAAATTTTGATGAATGATGATTATAAGAAACGTACTGCCTTGTTTACCGCCCAAGGGGCCGGATTGGATTGTTTGCGTTGTGCAAAAGAACGCGGATTGGGTGCGATCATCGTGTCAGCTCATTTTGGCCAATGGGAAGCTATTCGCCATCATTTGGCAGAACAGGGAATGGAAACAGGAGCGGTTTATCGCGAAAACAACAATCCCATGTATGAGCGCCGCTTTCGCAGAGCGATTGAGCAAGGCGGATCACCAATCGTTGCGCGCGGAAATCGCGGAAATATGGCAATGGTGCGCCATCTTAAAAAGGGTGGATTTTTCGCGCTGTTGATCGACCAAAAATACGGATCCGGTGCAAACATTCCGTTTCTGGGACATGAAGCAATGACGACGACGGCACCTGCAGAAATGGCTCTGCGTTATAATTTGCCGTTAGTGCCAGTTTTTGCAACACGACAGGAAGACGGTCAAAGTATCATTATCGATTACGAAGAACCGATTGCGCCAAGTGATGTTATGACAATGACCACACAGGTGAATGAGCGGATTGGGAAACGTATTCTAAAGAATCCAGAGCAGTGGTATTGGCTGCATAATAGATGGGATCAAGTCTGATCATTCGCCAATATTATTGTGGCGGTCTTTTGAATGATTGCGTCGATTGTTTGCTCCATTTCCGCAATATCTAACAACTGCCTTTTGGCATTTGAAATCATAATATTTCTATTCTTCGAGATGCGCAGAGTTTCCCATGCTGTAGCAATTTCGTCGGCGGAACTTACCATGATTGATCCCTTAGCATGTTGCAATCCTGTATAAATATCCTGAAAATTTGAAAAATACGGACCATGAATGATACTTGACCCATAGGCAGCGGGTTCAAATGGTGTATGGCCCCCAATTGGCAAAATTGATCCGGCAACGAAGGTTGTTGCACTGGCTGTATACCACAAAGGCAATTCGCCAATAGTGTCTGCCAAATATACGTGATCGGTTGCCTGTGGCAGCTCGCCGCCAGATCGTGTGGCAAACGATAGTGTGCGTTGTTCCATCAGCAATTTAATTGCCGGTGCGCGCTTTGGGTGGCGAGGTACTAAAATCAATTTAAGCGACGGGTTTTGTTTAAGTGCGATTGCGTAAGCATCCAATAAAACCTCGTCCTCGCCAGGATGAGTAGAAGCAGCGCAAAGTGTGTCAGTGTATTGGAATACGTTCTGAATTGCAGTCAAATCAGGGTGGCTGACGGGGGCCGTGTCGCAAAACTTTTTAAGGTTTTGGGTTTGCTCAAGTTTGTGGTCGGATATTCCCAGCAACCTAAAACGCTCAAACGCTGCGTTGTCTTGGGCAAAGACGTAGTCGATTTTGGAGAAAACTTGGTCGGTTAAAGTTGGGTGTTTTTGCCAAAATTTAAAGCTGTGCTCTGAAATGCGTGCGTTGATCCACACCACTTTGGCACCAAAATTTCGGACCATTTTAGTGCGGTTGGGAAATAATTCGTTCTCGATAGTGATTAACGCAATCGGCATCCAATGCTTCAGAAAGCGGTTCATCACTGATCTGAAATCCAATGGGGCAATTGAGACAGATAGTTGAGGATCAGTCCAGGTGCGAGCACGTGCAAAAGCGATTATGTTCGATGTCGTTACAAGGATATTATAGTCTGAATAAGTGTTTTTTAAAGACGGAAGTAATGTTTGTAAGGTATGAAATTCACCGATACTAGCTGCATGACACCATAAGGTAGGCTTTTGAGATGGCCTCCCCATTCCAACAGCAAAACGCGCACAAAGGGTCAAAATTGTATCTTTGTTGGTGCATAACCGGATGATTGAAGCGGGAACTACCAGCAACCATGACAGCATGAGAATAAGGTTGTATTTGACCAATGGGTGCAACTCTTTTTTACTGGTATACGCGATGGGTAACCAATTTGGAAACCGCCATTTTGTGGCGGCGTCGCTTGTGGTTTGAATGCGCGCACTATAAATATTTAGATACCACGCAACAACACAACATGGAAATAGTGACTTAAATGACTGCACCCAGAGTCTTCGTGACCAATTTCAATAAAAATTTCACAGGTGTTTCAGCTACTGCGGCAGGCGTTGTCGCTGAGCAGAAAATGAATTTGAATCTGCGTTTGGTTGGGGTGTCACTTCCAAATTGCCCGACGCCAATTTCGAAAAGAGAAGCTGTCGCGATGTGTCGTGTAAGACCGGACGGCTTACCCTTTTCGATTTGGCATGTGCGGCGGAATACGGAAATGCGGGTGGCGATCTGGGTTCGGGATGTTTTGAAGCGCCCTATTAAAATTGTTTTTACCTCGGCAGCGAAACGACGACATTCTGCTTATCCGCGGTGGTTGATTTCAAAGATGGATGCTTTGATCGCCACAACACCAGAGGCAGCAACATACGTTGCCAATGTGTGGTCAGTTGTTCCCCATGGTGTTGCTACAGATCGATTTGTAACCGTAAAAGACCGCGCGAAATCTTGGGCATCTTTGGGGTACGGTGGCGCATTCGGTGTGGCGTGTGTTGGGCGAATTCGCCCTGAAAAAGGTACGGATACCTTCGTTGATGCGTTGTTGAAAGTTTTACCCCAACATCCGGGAATGATTGCTTTGATTGTTGGGCGTGCAGCACCAGAACACCAAGCGTTTGAACGTACGTTGCGGGATAAAATTTCCAACGCGGGGCTAGCGGATCGATTGCTATTTGTAGGCGAAATTTCTGCCGAAGAAATGCCGACCCTGATGGCCTCTATATCATTGCTTGTGGCATTGCCGCGCTATGAAGGGTACGGAATGACGCCGCTGGAAGCGATGTCCTGTGGCACGCCTTTTGTCGGTAGCCGAACGGGGTATTTTGACGCCTTTTCGGATTGCGGGCGTAATGGGACCGTTGTAGCTTTAGGCGATGATTTAGGAGCAGTTAACGCAATAAATAATTGGGTGGCGACTGGAGTAACGAATTCTGTTGCGCGATCCTTACGGGCGTTCACCGAAAAGCATTACTCAGTCGTGCGTGAGGCAGCAGAGATACAGGCGGTTTATCAAAGGCTTTGGGATGGTGAAAAAGAGCCATAATGCGGTATTTTTGCCCATGGTTAATCAATCGAATTGTGCTCCGCTCGGATGTGTTCAGGTGTTAAATATTTTTGAACAGAGTACAGCGGCATAACGCAGCCTTAGGGTTGTGTTTGTTGCATCAACACCCATGTCAAAGTGGATGAGTACAGCGTGGTTTGTGGATTTCGGGTGAAATGATAGGATGGGGTGGAAACTTAGAAGGAAGTAATACAGTGATGAGCGTGGATTTTTGGATTGCGTTTTTAGGTTGGATGGCATTTGTAAACGGTGCTTTTTTGATCATTGGTACGCTTGTTTTGGCATTGGCGCGTGAATGGATCATAGGTGCGCACAGCGCGATGACAGGCGTGGATCGTGCGCAGTTACCAGTGTTATATTTCAGCTATCTGGGGAACTTTAAGATTGCTTGGATTGTGTTGAATTTAGTGCCGTATTTGGTTTTACGATTTGCAATGTAGGTTAGTTGCCTTTCCACCCCTTGTCATGATGTGTGCCGTCGCAAAACGGCTTGTTCTCGGACAGACCACACCGGCACAACACATATTTCTTTTGTGATTGACCATCAGCCCAGTAATCTGCGGCGATGGGGATGTTAGTGATGTGATAGGGGCCGTTTGGTTCCGCTGTCACTGTGATTTCGTCGTCGGTGATCTCTGTGGGCACATCGTTTTCGGTGTAACGCAATGCGCCCGATGGGCAGGCGGCGACAACTTGTTTGATGTCGTCCAACGTGCCCGCATCGGGTTGCACCCAAGGTTTTTGTTCGGGATTAAAAATGGCCAAGGCACGTTTGCCACATTCACCCGCGTGTGAACACAACAGTTTATTATAGTGCACAGTGGTTTCGGCGCCTTCGTAGGAATAGACGCGATCACGATGTGCGACGTCCGTTGACGCGCCATCAAATCCCGCGGCTTTGTGTGACCCATCGCAGTAGGGTTTATTTTTGGACTGTCCGCAACGACACAGGGCGTGCAGGGGCTTTTCGCCCGATGTGGAGCCATCGGGCATCTTGAATGTTTTGACACCCTTTAGGATCAAGGGCCCATTTTCGCGGATTTCGATGATGGGGGTGTCGGACATTGGGTGGCTCCTGTGGTTTGGGTAAGTGGAGCATATGGAAGAAGGTTTTGGCAAGGGCGCATATTAAGAGCGAATTGAGCAAAGAAAAGGCTCCAGTGCAGATGCTTGGAGCCTAAATTTCTTTAAATATTGCGCGGTTTACCGTGTAAATTTCTTATACTTCACACGTGTCGGTTCCAGCGCATCAGGCCCCAAACGACGCTTCTTGTCTTCTTCGTATTCAGCAAAGTTGCCCTCGAACCATTCAACGTGGCTGTTGCCCTCGAATGCCAACATGTGTGTACACAGGCGATCCAAGAAGAAGCGGTCGTGAGAGATGATGACGGCGCAACCTGCGAAATCCTCGATCGCGTCTTCGAGTGCGCGCAATGTTTCGACGTCCAAGTCATTGGTGGGTTCGTCGAGCAGTAATACGTTGCCGCCTTCGCGAAGCAATTTAGCCATGTGGACGCGGTTGCGTTCACCACCTGACAGCAGGTTCAGTGGCTTTTGTTGATCGCCACCTTTGAAATTGAACGCACCACAGTATGCGCGGCTGTTCATTTCGGCATCGCCTAGTTTTATGATCTCTTGGCCGCCAGAGACTTCTTCCCATACGGTTTTTTTGCCGTCCAGATCAGCGCGTGATTGATCGACGTATGACAGTTGTACGGTATCGCCGAATTCGACGGTACCGCTGTCTGGTTGTTCTTGGCCTGTTAGCATGCGGAACAGGGTAGATTTACCCGCGCCGTTGGGGCCGATAACGCCCACGATGCCGCCCGGTGGCAGAGTGAATGACAGGTCATCAATTAACAGATTATCGCCAAACGCCTTGGAGATGTTGTTAACTTCGATCACCTTGGCGCCCAAACGGGGGCCGTTGGGGATGACGATTTGGGCTTTGCCCACTTTTTCGCGCTCTGATTGATCCGCCATTTCATTGTATGCGGAAATACGTGCTTTGGATTTTGCTTGGCGTGCTTTGGCGCCTTGGCGCATCCATTTCAGCTCGCGTTCAAGGGTTTTTTGACGGGTTTTGTCGTCCTTAGCTTCGTGTGCAAGACGTTTTGCCTTTTGTTCAACCCATGCAGAATAATTTCCCTCGTATGGGATGCCGCGACCACGATCGAGTTCAAGGATCCATGTGGTGATGTTGTCCAAGAAATAGCGGTCGTGCGTAACGATAAGGATGGTGCCTTTGTACTCTTTTAGGTGGTTTTGCAGCCATGCGATGGTTTCGGCGTCTAAGTGGTTGGTTGGTTCGTCGAGCAGCAACATGTCAGGCTTTTCAAGCAGTAGCTTACACAAGGCAACACGGCGTGCTTCGCCGCCAGACAGGGTGGATACGTCCGCATCATCGGCGGGGCACCGTAATGCCTCCATTGCGATGTCGATTGAGGCGTCTAGGTTCCACAAATCTTCGGCGTCGATTTGATCCTGAAGGGTTGCCATTTCGTCAGCGGTCTCTTCAGAATAGTTCATGGCCAGTTCGTTGTATTTGTCCAGAACAGCCTTTTTCTCGGCTACGGCCAACATGACATTTTCACGCACGGACAGGGACGGGTCAAGGATTGGTTCCTGTTCAAGGTAGCCAACTGTTGCGCCTTCGGCGTGCCATGCTTCGCCTGTGAAATCTTTGTCGATACCCGCCATAATTTTCATCAGGGTGGACTTACCCGTGCCGTTGACGCCAACGACGCCGATTTTTACGCCAGGTAAGAACGAAAGGCGGACGTTTTCGAAACATTTTTTCCCGCCAGGGTATGTCTTGGACACGCCGTCCATGTGGTAAACGTATTGATAAGCGGCCATTTGCACGACTCCGAAAGATTGATGATTTCGGTGCGTTTTATCGGGTCGAGCGCCGTGGTGCAATCGATGATATAAAAAAGCCCCAACGCCAAAAGGGGGAGAAGGCGTTGGGGCGTGCGGTGCGACCTATTCGTCTGCGGGGAGCAGAGGAATAATGGGTTTGGCAACCGTGTCTTGGCTTACTGTTACTGTTGAACCCCATGTGTCGGGGAATGTCAGGTCTGGAAACAAATCTTGGGCAAAGCCGGCAGTTGGGGCGGCCAGGATGGCAAGGGTTGCGGCGGTGAGTGCAAGGTTTTTCATCTTTAGTCCTATCTGTAAGCACGGGGAGGATCGTGCGGATGTGTCAGGATGTTCCTGATGAATTACGTTTAGGCTTGCATGATTGTATTGAAAATATCATATTATCAAAAATGATACGTTTGAAAAATCGAGTAATGTAATGCTACCTAATCTGAAAGCTCTTGGAGTATTTGCAAAGGTCGCTGAAACGCGATCATTTGCGGGTGCGGCCAAGGCGTTGAATATTTCCGCCCCTGTCGTCAGTCAGCATATTTCGCAACTGGAAGAGGCATTGGACACCGCGTTGGTTTATCGTTCAACGCGGTCACTGACGTTAACTGATGCGGGGCAAAAGCTGGCGCGTCACGCGAATGATATGCTGGATGCAGCCGAAACAGGTTTGGAAACCGTCCAAAGTGACGTGCGCGAATACAGCGGGACATTGGCGATTACTGCGCCCAGCTTTCTGGCGTCACCTGGATTTTCCAAAGAATTGTTGGCGTTCAGTGAAAAATATCCAAACGTGAATCTGCGTATTTCCTATTCCACACAGATCGTGAATTTGATCGACAGTGGGTTTGACATGGCCATCCGCATTGGAAATTTAACAGACAGCAATTTACGTGCGCGAAAATTAATGGATGGATACGCCGAATTATTTGCCAGTCCGTCGTTGATTGAGAAATATGGATTACCCCAAACGCCACAAGATTTGATTGATGGTGAATATCCATGGCTGATCCCGCCGATGTGGGAGGAGTTATGCTTGCACAGGGTAGGTAACTTGGATGAATTCGAAAAAATACCGATGAAAGGGCGGTTCTGTCTTGATAATGGCGAGGCTGAAAAACAGATGGCCCTGCTTGGGGCGGGCATAAGTTTGTTGCCCAAGATGTATGTGGAAAAAGAGGTGGAAGAGGGCAGTTTGGTGCAATTATTGCCTGATTGGATCAGCGAACCAGTTGGGGTTTATGCGGTTTGGCCACAAAACGCCGGCAGCCGCAGCCTGACGCGATTGTTTGTTGAGCATTTTTTGGAATATAAAATGTTGAAACATGGGCCAAGTGTCCTTAACCACGTCGCAAAAGCGGGAAATGCGAATGCTGACACCTAAAAAAACAAGCCCGTGTATTTTGACGGTAAAGGAGGCGTTTTATTTAACGCCTCATATGATCCGCGTGGTTTTAACAGCACCGGAATTGGCAAACCGATCGACAGGCTGTGAAGGTGCGAATTGTAAGATATTCCTGCCAAGCGTGGGGCAAAGTCCCGCAGACTTGTTGGATCAAATTGAAAATGGACCGCGCCCCACGGTACGCACATATACAGTGCGTAATTTTCGCAAAGATGTTTTGGAAATGGATATTGATTTTGTGGCACACGGTGACGAAGGGCCCGCGTCGGCATTTGCAATGAATGCAAAGCCTGGCGATTTTCTGGGATTTCGGGGGCCAAGCGACGTAAAAATCGCCGATTATTATGCAGATTGGTATTTATTGGCGGCGGATATGTCCGCCTTGCCGATTGCGGCGGCAACGTTAGAAGCCATGCCCCGTAGTGCCAAAGGTTTGGCGGTACTTGAAGTTCAGACAGAGGAAGATGTGCAGGTCATTGATGCGCCAAAGGGTGTTGAAATGCGGTGGCTGATCCAATCCGACCCCCATGTTGCATCGCGCGCCCAAGAGGCGATGATCCGGGCGACGGAATTGCCCAACGGAGTAATCCAAACCTGTATTGCAGGGGAAAGCGGTGTCATCAAATCTCTGCGTGGGTTCCTGACCAACGAGACCGATATTCCTAAAGAAAATATTTATATTAGCGGGTATTGGAAAATTGGCTTGATCGAAGATGAGCATCAAGCGCAGAAGCGGTTAGAAGCATGAAGCGGGGGATGCCGATTGCGACACAGGGATTGCGTGTGGGTCTGTTAGGGGGGTCGTTTGATCCGCCGCATGCGGGGCATTTGCATATTTCCAAATGGGCAATGAAAGAATTTGGGCTGGATCGGGTTTGGTGGCTTGTGAGTCCAGGGAATCCATTGAAACCTGAAGGCCCCGCAGACTTGGATCGGCGGATGAAGGCTTGTAACCAGCTTAACGATCATCCGCGTATCATCGTGACAGATTTGGAGCGACGCTTTGGCACACGATATACCGCCGAAACCTTGATGACATTACAGTCACAATATTTGGGTGTACGGTTTGTTTGGTTAATGGGCGCGGATAATTTGGTTGATTTTCACCGTTGGGATCGATGGCAGGATATCATGCACATGATGCCGATTGGTGTGATGGCGCGTCCTGATCAACAACTTGCCGCCGGATGTTCACCCGCCGCGCGGATGTTTCGACGTAAACGATTGTCGGCACAACGATCCAACGCCTTGCCGTTCAAACAGGCACCTTGTTGGAGCTTGCTAACGGGTCCGATGGTAAACATGTCGTCGACCCAAATTCGGGCACGCGGAGATTGGGAACGTTAAAGTGTTGACGCTGAGCCATTGATTAGCCACCTTGGGGTATGCATTTAACACGACGTCATATTTTAACGCTTTTGTTGGTTAGTACAGCACCTGCTGCATGGGCAGATGTGCGACCACCCAAAAAAGAAAAGTTGCTGCCACCAGCGAACTTAAACCAAATATTACGACAATATAAACCCAGTGGCACACACAGCATTGTTGTTGCGGATGCCGTGACGGGACGTATTTTGGAAGCCTCTAGTGGGGATAAATCCCTACCACCTGCAAGCGTCGCCAAAGCATTGACCACGATTTATGCATTGCAGAATTTAGGCAGTAATTGGCAATTTAAAACACGGGTGGTTGCAAGTGGGTCACAGGTTATAGGCGGTATATTGCAGGGCGATTTAACGCTACAAGGTGGTGGCGATCCAGCCCTTGATACCGATGGTTTGGCTGATTTGTTGGCGCAACTTCAGGCTCGTGGAATAACTGGAATTTCTGGTAAGTTCGGCGTTTACGCAGGGGCATTACCGTATCAAAGGGTGTTGGATCGCGATCAGCAGGAGTATGTGGGATATAATCCGTCTATTTCAGGGTTAAATTTGAATTTCAACCGTGTGTTTTTAGAATGGAAACGCGGAGAAACGGGGTATGATTTTGCGCTTAGCGCCAAAAGTAAATCATTCAAACCTGCCGTGGGAAGTGTTTCAATTCGGGCGGTAAACCGCACCGAGCCGGTTTATAAATATAGCTCTGTTGGTGGGCGAGACAGTTGGACGGTATCGTCACAGGCGCTGGGCAGTAAAGGGAATCGCTGGTTGCCAGTGCGAAATCCCGCGGATTATGCAGGCGAAGTGTTCGTGCAACTTGCGGCGGATATGGGGATTAAATTGCCAGCACATCGGATGTTAAAATCACCGCAACAAGGGGCGATCATGGCACAGGCGGAAAGCGCACCATTGAGTGCCATTTGTAGATCGATGTTAAAGTATTCCACCAATTTGACCGCGGAAACAGTTGGACTTTCTGCCAGCTTAAAACGCGGTGTTCGAATTGCCAAAGTATCTGACAGTGCGGGTTCCATGAGCGATTGGGTAAAGGCACGCTTTAGATTGCGGGATTTGCGTTTAGTCGATCACTCTGGTTTGGGTGATAACAGCAAGGTTTCCGCAAAGGAAATGGTTAAAGTATTGGGTTCTGTTGGTTGGAACGGCCCCTTGCGTTCCTTGATGAAACCAATTCGATTGCGCAATGCCGAATGGAAAAAAGCGCCGATTGAAGGCGTTGATGTGATGGCCAAAACGGGGACACTGAATTTCACGTCTGCGCTGGCGGGTTATTTAACAGCGGCATCAGGGCAGCGATTGGTTTTTGCGATATTTACCGTCGATCAGCGTGCGCGGGCATCAATTCCCAAGGCAAAACGCGACCGCGCACCAGGCGCGCGTGGCTGGTCACGTCAATCGCGCATTTTCCAACATCAGCTTTTGGCGCGATGGGGGCGGGTTTACTGATTACAGGGACATGTGTCGCGCACGTGCGCCACGTTCAATCGCTGCCGTGCTTAGTCGCGAAATGTTCAACTCGTAGCGAGCTTCTTGTAAGAATCGTAACTCTTCTTCGCGCAGGCGACCGTCGGCGGCCGAAACATCACAACACAGAGCATATGCGGTTTCGTACAAACGTTCGGGTAATGCCGTTTTAACCAAACCGAACAATGCTTCTAACCCGTCTTCCTCGGTTAAAATGTCGAACACGGCGTTCGAAACCATGCTAAGTTTAGCGGTGTCAAAATCCACAAAAATGGGCAGGTGATTAACGATACGCTCGATTGATAGCAGCTCAATCGTTTTGATGTCTTGATCGGCCACGGATACCGCTACCATCATCGCGACAAGCGCATCTTGGGGTGACCACGGGTTTGTTTGTTGGTCTGGCATCGTAAAATCCTTGTTTAGTTAACCACAGAATATTGACCAGAGGCCATTGGGGCAATAGGGAGTGGAGGAATAACCATTTTTATTGGAAAAATTATGTCTCAACTACGCGAAGAAGCCTTAAAATCCAAAGCCTGGCCTTTTGATGAGGCGCGTAAGCTGTTGAAACGGCTGAAGGGGCAGTTGCCCCCAAAGGGTTATGTCTTGTTCGAAACCGGTTACGGCCCGTCAGGATTGCCACATTTGGGTACCTTTGGTGAAGTGGCACGCACGGCGATGATCCAGCATGCCTTCGAAGTGATTTCAGGTATGCCAACAAAATTGATTTCCTTTTCTGATGATCTGGATGGGATGCGGAAGGTGCCAAGCAACGTACCTAACCAAGAAATGATGCATGAACATTTGCAAATGCCATTGTCCGATGTGCCCGATCCCTTTGGTACGCACGACAGTTTTGGTGCGTATAACAACGCAATGCTGCGCCGTTTTTTAGATACGTTTGGGTTCGAGTATGATTTTTACTCGTCTACTGAATATTACCGATCCGGCGCGTTTGATCAGGTTTTGTTGCGTGCAGTTGAAAAATACGACGAGATTATGGACGTGATGTTGGCGTCCCTGCGCGAAGAGCGTCAGAAGAGTTATTCAATATTCCTGCCAATTTCCCCCAAGACAGGGCGCGTTTTATACGTTCCGATGAAGTCCGTGAACAAAGTGGACGGCACAATCACCTTTGATGATGAGGAAGGTGAAGAAATCACGTTGCCCGTAACGGGTGGTAATGTGAAATTGCAATGGAAACCTGATTTTGGTGCGCGTTGGGCGGCATTGGATGTGGATTTCGAAATGTACGGCAAGGATCATTCCACCAACACGTATATCTATGACAAAATTTGTCGTATTTTGGGTGCACCTGCGCCTTCACATTTCTTTTACGAATTGTTTTTGGACGAACTGGGCGGGAAAATTTCGAAATCTAGCGGCAATGGCGTTTCGATTGATGAATGGCTGACCTATGCCAGCGCTGACAGCTTGTCATATTTTATGTATCAAAAGCCGGGCACCGCAAAGCGAATGCATTTTGATGTGATCCCCAAAGCCGTGGACGAATATCATCAACAATTACGCGCCTATCATACCCAAGACGTGAAGGCGCAATTGAATAATCCTGTGTACCACATCCACAAAGGTAATGTGCCGCAATCTGATATGGTTGTGCCGTTTGCAATGTTGTTGAATTTGGCATCAGTTTCCAGCGCGGAAACCAAGGATGCGATGTGGGGTTTTATCAATAAATATGCACCAGATGCATCGCCAGAGACAAACCCAGTGATGGATGATGCCGCTGGTTTTGCGGTGCGTTATTACCACGATTTTGTCAAACCATCCAAAGTGTTCCGTGCACCAACTGAACAGGAACGTGGCGCACTGATGGATTTGCGAGCCGGGTTAAGTGATATTGGCATCGCCAAAGCGATGATTGACAAAAAGAATGCGGACATGGGTAAAGATGCCGCTGATTTGTCTGCGTTTTCATTCGATGATGGTGATGATTTGCAAGCGTTGGTTTTTGCTGTTGGGAAAAACCACAATTTTGAAAATCTGCGCGATTGGTTCCAGGCGATTTACGAAGTGTTATTGGGCGCATCCCAAGGGCCGCGGTTTGGTGGGTTCATGGCATTATACGGTGTGGCGGAAACGATTGAATTGATTGATTTAGGTCTTGATGGAAAACTGATCGATTAAGCAAGGCTTGGATGAGGTTTTATCGCGACATGCCTAAATCAGATAAGCTATCGCCGCAATCGTCGCGGTGATTAACAAAACCCAAACTACGTTCCAATGGCGTTTGATCAACAACACATAGGACAGTAGTGCCAAGGCAACAACACCCCAATTTAACGTGTTTAATTGGGGTGTTAACAGAGACAATGGGCCGTATTCAATTGTCGTTAGCTTGTTGAAAAATACATGCACAGCGAACCACAGCGACAGGTTCAAGATCACGCCGACAACGGCGGCGGTTACAGTAGAGAGCGCACCGCGTAATTTAGGTTGATTGCCAATCCATTCGATGTACGGAGCGCCAACGAATATCCACAAAAAGCATGGTGCGAATGTCACCCACAACGTCAAAAATGCGGCCGTAAGCGCAACGATTATGCCTCCTTGTTGGAAACCTGCCAGAAAGCCCACAAATTCTGTGACCAAAATCAGGGGGCCAGGTGTGGTTTCCGCAAGGCCAAGCCCATCCATCATCTGGCCTGCTGTCAACCATTCTTTGGCTGTGACAACGTCCTGTGCCATGTAAGCGAGGACGGCATAGGCACCACCAAATGTTACGACAGCCAGTTTCGAAAAAAATAGGGTGATTTGTGTGTAAAATTCATGCCCCAAAAAATAACTAACAAAAATTATGGGTGCCCACCAAACGCATAAACCGACAATGGCCGTGCGCATTGTTTGTCGTGCCGAATGGGTAAAAGCGACGGGCGGTGTGGCCAAAGTGGGCGCGTTACCAAACCATCCGATCAATGCGGACAGTAAAATGATAAGTGGGTAGGGGAGGTTGAAAAAGAAAATACCGATGAACGCGAATGCGGCGACGAAGTAATGGGTTTTTGACAGCAGTGCCCTTTTTGCGACGCGCAACAGCGCCTCGAGTACGATAATGACAACTGTTGCTTTGACCCCAAGGAAAATTCCGATGATCAACGGCTGATTTCCAAAATACACATAAATTGTGGCCAGAGCCGCAATAACAAGCGCACCAGGTAAAACAAACAAAAGACCCGCGATAAGGCCGCCAATTGTTCCGTTCATACGCCAGCCTGCATAGGTCGCAAGTTGCATGGCTTCGGGGCCAGGTAGGAGCATGCAAAAATTTAGGGCATTTAAGAATTGCTGCTCAGAAAGCCATTGTTTTTTATCAACAATTTCACGGTGCATTAATGCAATTTGCGCGGCAGGCCCGCCGAAAGACAAAAGGCCGATCTTACCCCAAATCCGCGTAGTTTCTGAAAGGGTGGCAGAATTTTGCTTGGTCATATTGTAGAACCTAAATTGAGCCATTTATGATTTTCGTGTTCGGTATCAGGTGAACCGTGTCAAAACAATCGAACAAGTTCATTGTCCCAACAAGTAGTTTAAAACCATGTTTACATGGACGCGAGCGAACAAGGCAAGTCGTCACATTGTCGGCGAATGTGGTTTGCTGTGCATCGTTTTTGGAAGGCCTATCATTGGGTGGATAGATTGGGATCAACGTCCGCGTTTAATTTTACGTGACGTAAACGTCATTTGCCGAGAATTTTACTTGTAAATCACCACCGTTCGAGGCTCTTATAGCGTCAATCAATCCATTTTGGCGCAACTGCGCTTACTGAAAGGCTCTCTTATGAACGATGCTCTTATTTATGATGCAATCAGAACCCCGCGTGGCAAAGGCCGCAAAGATGGTAGCCTGCATGAAACTACTGCGGTTAAGCTATCTGCGGATATGCTGAACGGAATTGCCAAGCGCAATAATTTGACCGACACCAGCCAGATCGAAGATGTTATTTGGGGCAATGTGACCCAAGTTGGTGAACAAGGCGCGTGTTTAGCGCGGTCTGCGGTTCTGTATTCCGACTTGGACGAACGTGTTCCAGGTGTTTCGATTAACCGTTTTTGTGCCTCTGGTTTAGAGGCGGTCAACATGGCGGCAAACCAGGTGCGTGGTGGTGCAGGACATGCATATATCGCCGGTGGTGTAGAGAGCATGAGCCGCGTGCCGATGGGTATGGATGGCGGTGCAATTGCCGTCGATCCGTATTTGGCCATGAAAGCGTATTTTGTACCACAAGGCATTTCGTCTGACATCATTGCGACCAAATATGGATTTAGCCGCGATGATTGTGACGCATATGCGGTTGAGAGCCAAAAGCGTGCAGCGGCGGCAACTGCGGCCGGGCGTTTTGATCGTTCGCGCATTGCTGTGAAAGATCAGAACGGATTGGATATTCTGACAGTCGATGAACAAATTCGCCCAACAGATATGCAAGGTTTGGGCGCATTGCGCGCATCATTCAAAGACATGGGTGAAGTAATGCCCGGATTTGATACGATTGCATTGATGAAATATCCAGAGTTGGAACGCATTAATCACGTGCATCACGCAGGCAATTCGTCGGCGATTTCTGATGGCGCGTCGGCCGTTTTGATTGGTGATGCGGAATTTGGCAAACGCAACGGTTTGAAACCACGTGCGCGCATTCGCTCTACCGCGAAAATTGGCACCGATCCGACGATCATGTTGACCGGCCCTGTTCCCGTGACGGAAAAAATCCTACGCGACAGTGGGATGTCGATTGGGGATATTGATTTGTTCGAAGTGAACGAAGCATTCGCCTCGGTTGTTTTGCGTTTCATGACCTATTTTAATGTCGATCATGGACAATTGAATGTGAATGGTGGCGCGATTGCGATGGGACACCCCTTGGGTGCAACGGGTGCGATGATTCTTGGTACGCTGTTGGACGAGCTAGAAACCAGCGACAAAGAAACCGGTTTGGCGACGCTGTGTATTGGGTCGGGCATGGGTGCCGCAACCATAATCGAGCGTGTGTAGTGCCCAAGATTGATCTTGATATGGTGCCCCTGAAAACGGGCTCGATCTATCCTGATCCCTATGCCGCTGAAATGTTGGGGCGCAGTTCGTTGCGTGTTGGGGATGCAGGTGGATTGACCCAGTTCGGGGCGAATATTGTGATCCTTGAGCCAAATGCGAAATCGTCTTTGCGTCACTGGCATTTGAACGAAGATGAATTTGTGATGGTCAGCCAAGGTGATGTTGTTTTGATCGATGATCACGGTGAAACGCCGATGGTTGTTGGGGACTGTGCAACATTCCCTGCTGGTGATCGAAATGGTCATCATTTCGTCAACAGATCGAATGCCCAGGCACGATTTCTGGTGATTGGAACCCGCGCGGCCATTGAAACGGCGACATACAGTGAAATTGATATGAAAGTCGAAATTGCTGATAAGAAATTTGAATTTACCAAAAAAGATGGATCACCTTTGTGATCCATACCTGAAACAAGGAACCGAGACGATGACAGATTTTCATTATGATGTAGACACAGATGGTATTGCCACGATCACGTGGGATGTGCCGAACAAATCGATGAATGTGCTGAACCTAGAGGGTACTGCAGAGCTGGATACATTGGTTGATAAGGCGCTGGGCGATGACAAGGTCGTCGGTGTTGTTATTACATCGGGCAAAGCGGATTTTGCCGGTGGCATGGATTTGAATGTGATTTCGAAGATGGCGGAAATGGCGGGGGATGATCCAGCACGTGGCTTGTTTGATGGCATTATGAATTTTCATCGTATCACACGTAAAATCGAGCGTGCGGGCATGGACGACAAAAATAAAGGCGGCAAGCCAATTGCGGCGGCCCTGCCAGGTACTGCGTTGGGCATTGGGTATGAAATCCCATTGGCGTGTCACCGTATTTTTGCAGCGGATAACCCAAAGGCGAAAATTGGTTTACCAGAGATTTTGGTCGGTATTTTCCCCGGTGCTGGTGGGACAACGCGCCTGTCTCGTAAGATGGATATGATGAGTGCCGCACCGATTTTGATGGAAGGAAAGCTGAGCGATCCAACCAAAGCAAAACGCATTGGACTGGTAGATGAAGTCGTTCCAGCGGACGAATTAATCTCAGCGGCCAAAGCGTGGGTGAAATCTGCGACTGATGCGGATATTGTCAAACCATGGGATGTTAAAGGGTTCAAAATGCCAGGTGGCGGACCATATCATCCTGCAGGTTTTATGAATTATGTTGGTGCCAGTGCGATGATCCACGGCAAAACCAAGGGTGTATATCCAGCGGCCAAAGCGATGTTGTCAGCGATGTACGAAGGTGCGCAGGTTGCGTTTGACACGGCAATCCGTATCGAAGCGCGTTGGTTTACCAATGTTTTGATGAACCCGTCATCTAGTGCGATGATTAACACATTGTTTACGCATAAAACCGCGTTGGAAAAAGGCGCTGTGCGTCCCGAAGGCGTCAAAGATATGGCCGTCAAAAAGCTGGGTGTGATGGGGGCTGGAATGATGGGGGCAGGCATCGCGTTTGTTTCTGCACGCGTTGGCATCGAGGTGGTTTTGTTGGATCGTGACCAAGACGCAGCAGACAAAGGGTTGGCGACAATCCAAGGTTTGTTGGACCAAGGTGTGAAGCGTAAGAAACTGTCACAGGAAAAAGCGCAGGATATTATTGCGCGTGTAATAGCAACGCCAGATTACGAAGCATTGCAAGGCTGTGATTTGATTGTTGAAGCCGTGTTCGAAGACCCAACCATCAAAGCAACCGTAACCAAGGCGGCAGAGGCACAATTGGATGCGGATGCAATTTTTGCAACAAACACGTCTACATTGCCGATCACTGAATTGGCCAAAGCCAGCCGTGATGACAGTCGTTACATCGGTATTCACTTTTTCAGCCCGGTTCATTTGATGAATTTGGTCGAGATTATCAAGGGCAAGAATACAGGCGACGAAGCGGTTGCCAAGGCGTTGGATTTTGTACGTCAGATTAAAAAGACGCCGATTGTGGTGAACGATGCACGGTTCTTTTATGCGAACCGCTGTATTTTGCCCTATGTGAACGAAGGTATTCGTATGTTGGACGAGGGTGTTGAACCCGCGTTGGTTGACAACGTGGCCAAGCTGATGGGCATGCCTGTTGGGCCATTACAATTGGCCGATGAGGTATCGATCGATCTGTCGATGAAAATTATGAAAGCGACTCAAATCGCGCTTGGGGATGCTTATCCATACAGCGCTGCGGACGACATTGTTGAGAAAATGTTCAACGATGATCGCATGGGGCGCAAAAATGGCAAAGGTTTTTACGCCTATGATGAAAAAGGCAAACGGACAGGTATCTGGGAGGGTTTGCGGACGCAGTGGCCAGTTTCAGAAAATCAGCCAGACATCACACAAGTGAAACATCGTTTGGCAATGGCGCAGGTTTTGGAAGCGGTACGTTCATTCGAAGAGGGTGTATTGGAAGATATTCGCGAAGGCGACGTTGGTGCCATCCTTGGCTGGGGATTTCAACCGTGGTCGGGCGGCCCATTCAGTTGGCTAGATATGATTGGCGCAGAGCACGCTGTTGCGATTTGTGATGATTTGACCGAAAAATTTGGCGAACGATTTACAGCGCCTGCATTGTTGCGCGAATTGGCGCAAAATGGGGAAACTTTTTATGGTCGGTTTGGGCCAGCGAAAAAAGACGCCGCGTAAATAAAGGGCCGCTTGGCGGCCCCTTATTCTTAAGATTATTTCTTGGGCGTTGTTTTTTTAGTTGGCTTTTTAGCGGCGGGTTTTACACGCGGTTCCACCGGTTGTGATCCGCCAGCAGAGTCTTTGCGCTCTTCCATTTTGGTCTTTTGAGCGGCGTATTGATCCTTGCCAATATTAAGCAAATATTGTGCAAAAATACCGATCCCGCCACCAACAAGGAGGACAAATGGTAGACCATCACGGCCACCAAGGCTGATAAGAATAGATGCGGCCAAAAGCAGTAAAACAAATGTCAGCACCCGAAGGTCGGGCTTGGACATTTCATATTTACCTTTAAGCATGCCACCAAGTGGTGTTTCGACATAGCGTGTCGCATAACCTGCCAGCGCGCCAATTATAAGATTAAAGAGCATAATATTTCCTTTGCGAAATTCTCAATTACACCTAATAAAAAAACTGAAACTTACAAGTATTTGATGCTGGTTCACATGAAATTAATGAGGATTCGACCAGATATTGGGCTTTTACGCACCAATTTTGGTGTATTTCCTCTATATTTAAACGCTAATTGCGTTTTTCAGGACTAACATAGCAACTCTGAATATTTACGAAACCGACCCTTATCGTGAACAGCGAACGGTGCGGTCGAAAAATTTTAAACCAATTAATCTAAATCCAATGAGAGCCTAAGGCACATTGTTTTGGGCAAGTGTTTGCATTCGCGTGCTGGAACTTATCTTAGAGGATTATCGATGAACAAAGTTATTACCGACGGAATTACCTTGATGCCACCCGCCTTCGGCGATGGCTTGGATGTTTGGTCAAGCGAGGATGGTACGCCTGGGTCCCAGACCTATGACGGGGATGTAAATGCGACGTTGATTTCGGCGGATGCGGATTTTGGAACGTGCTTCGAAGTGTTGAAATCGCAAGCGACGCAAAAACTGCGATACATGGGTGAAACTCCATTGCTGCCCGGTTGCTATTTACGGGTATCAGTCAAGGTCAAGGCAATCAGCGGAGCATTCCCATCTGTTCGCATCGCGGGCTGGGCCGGTGGCGCCGGTGGCCTACCCATAGAGTCCGTGGCCGAATATTCCGATAGTATTTTGCTGGATACATATGGCGAAGTCGTAGAGGTCAGCGCGATTGTCGGTGGCGGGAACCGTGGTGGCGTTGACATGGTTTGGGGGCGTTTGGCGATTTTTGGCCATTTTGGTATTGATTTAACGGGTGCAAACGGTGGTGTTGTGCGTGTCGAAGATATCGTCATTGAGGATATAACCTCGGTATTTTTGCGCAATATGATGGATGTTGTAGATGTTCAAGATTATGGCGCGATCGGTGACGGGGTAACGGATAATGTTGCAGCATTTGAGGCGGCCGATGCAGCCGCAGCAGGGCGCGATGTTTTGGTACCAGAGGGCATTTATTATCTGGCGACCACCGTTACAATGAATAATCGCGTGCGGTTTGAGGGTACAGTCGACATGCCTGATGCGGCCATTTTTCAGCTGACCAAAGATTTTGGTTTTCCCGCATACGAAGAGGCGTTTGGTAATGAAACGCTTGCGCTGCGCAAGGGGTTGCAGGCGCTGTATAATTTTACGGATCATGATACTTTTGATTTGGGTGGGCGTACCATCAATTTGGACGAACCAATGGACGTTTACGAGGCCGTGGGCAATCACGATACTTTCGCGCTTCGTCGGGTGATTGCCAACGGCGAAATTCGCGCCCAGAATACGTCTGGGTGGGATAACGAGACCGTGACGCAAACGGCATCATATGATTTGGTTACTGGTCGCACGGAACTTACGAATGTTACAAACATCAGCACGATCTTGGTGGGATCATTGGTCGAGGGCAACGGTGTTGGGCGCGAAATTTACGTCAAAGATGTGGATGTTGCCAACAACAAGGTTTTTTTAAGTAACCCATTATACGATGCATCCGCTTCCCAAGTTTATACATTTACGCGGTTCAAATACTTACTTGATTTCTCTGGCTTTCAACGGGTCGCGCGTATGATCTTAACCAACATAGACTTTAACTGCACAGGGCGTGCAAGTGGTGTCATGTTGCCCAAGGATGGTGTGACAAATACAATTAGTGAATGTTATTTTACATCACCATTGAACCGCGCGATTACATCCATTGGCGAGGCCTGTTCGGGTATCAATATTGATCGCAACAATTTTTTATCCAACGAGCAATCCGTAGCGGTGGCAGATCGCATTAGCATCGGCTTCAATGTGAATGTGAATGACGCGAAGATCAGAAATAATCGAGCGGTGCGGTTCAAACATTTTTGTGTGCTCGGCAGTGCCGGCTATATTATTACTGGTAACCACTTTTTTCAGGGTGATATCCAAGGCACGACAGACCGGACTGCTGGCATTATTTTCACCGACGATTATGCGAAAACACTGGTTTCCGGGAATTATGTTGATAACGCGACGATCGAATGGACCAGCGAGCATAACCCACAGCCAACCAGCGTTGGGTATTCGTTTTCAGGAATGACAATTGCTGCAAATCATTTCACCGCGCAATCAGTTGAAACATGGTTTAGCTTTATAAAACTTAAACCGATTGGTACGGGTCACTTTATCAATGGTGTGAATATTTCGGGCAATGTGTTTAAGGTCATTGGGACTACGATTGATCGGGTTGAAAGTGTTGATAATAGCCTGGCAAACTTCGACTTGTCGATGACCCAAGAGCTCTCGATGACGAACAACAATTTTACGAACGTTAACTTGCCCTCGATGAATCCAGTGTCTGCGATCGTGTCCTCGAGCAGTGTTGACAATACTTGGACCGGTAATTTTGGCGATTGGTTGCCGTTTGGCACACGTGCAATGCATGTCACCTCTGTCACACCGCAAGGTTCAATTATCGCAAGCAATGGTGGGACGGTTTACACAATGCCATTCAATTTAAGCCAGCAGGGAACAAACCGAAATCAGATCAAAGTACGCTGGTCTGAACCTGTGAGTGGGAATGTCGTTTGTACCGTTCGCGCTGACGTTGTTGGCATGGCTTAACGGAATTGCTCCACCGTACAGCGGTGGAGCAAACGTACGCTGCTGGCAGAGTCCTAGAATTTTGGAGTGCTTTTGCCGCGCCATGTGCGCGTTCCACCTCTGCCTGCTGTACTTCTCCCGCCACCTTTGACGGCGTCATTGACTGCGGTATCGACAGCAGATTTTCGTGCAAGTGGGTCATCTATAATTGCTAATTCCACAGCCTCAAGGCGTTTGACTTCATCGCGGATTCTTGCGGCTTCTTCGAATTCTAGATTTTCCGCAGCTTTGATCATTTCCTTGCGCAACTCTTCTAGATGCGCTTGAAGATTTGCTCCAATCAGTGGCTTGGAGTCAATTTTGGCCGTGATACGACTTTGATCTGTGTCGCCTGCAAAAGCGCCGTTCATGATGTCCTGAACATTTTTACGCACTGTTTCAGGTGTAATACCGTGTTCGATATTGTAAGCAATTTGCCGTTCACGTCGTCGATCTGTTTCGCCGATTGCGCGTTCCATTGATCCCGTAATCCTGTCGGCATACATAATGACGCGGCCCTCGGAATTACGTGCGGCACGTCCGATGGTTTGAACCAAGGCGGTTTCAGAGCGCAAGAATCCCTCTTTGTCGGCGTCCAAAATAGCGACCAAGGAGCATTCGGGAATATCAAGTCCTTCGCGTAACAAGTTGATGCCGATTAGCACATCAAAAGCACCAAGTCGCAAATCACGCAAAATTTCAATGCGCTCCAATGTATCAATATCAGAGTGCATATAGCGCACGCGGATGCCCTGTTCGTGTAAATATTCAGTCAAATCTTCGGACATGCGTTTGGTCAACGTTGTCACCAAAACGCGGTTTCCCTGCCCCGCAACAATCCGAATCTCAGACAGCAGGTCATCAACTTGGGTTTCTACAGGGCGGATTTCGACGGGTGGGTCAAGCAGCCCTGTTGGGCGAATAATTTGCTCGGCGAAAATTCCGCTGGATTGCTCTAGTTCCCATTTTTGTGGTGTTGCCGAAACAAAGACAGATTGCGGACGCATTGCATCCCATTCTTCAAATTTCAGGGGGCGGTTATCCGTACAGGACGGCAGGCGGAAACCATGTTCAGCCAATGTAATTTTACGCCTAAAATCACCTTTATACATGCCACCAATTTGGGGCACGGATACATGGCTCTCGTCTGCAAATACAATCGCGTTGTCAGGTATGTATTCAAACAGCGTTGGCGGTGGTTCGCCCGGCGCGCGACCTGTTAAATAACGCGAATAATTTTCGATTCCGTTGCATACACCCGTGGCCTCTAACATTTCCAAATCAAAATTTGTGCGCTGCTCCAAGCGTTGCGCTTCTAATAATTTTCCTTCGTCATTCAGCTGTTTTAATCGGATCAATAACTCGGCTTTGATGCCTTTCATTGCCTGCTGCATTGTCGGACGGGGTGTTACATAATGCGAATTCGCATAAACGCGAATCTTCTCTAAAGTTCCGGTTTTTTCGCCCGTTAAGGTGTCAAACTCTTGGATACTTTCCAACTCTTCGCCAAAAAACGAAAGCCGCCAACCACGATCGTCCATATGCGCCGGCCAAATTTCCAGGCTATCGCCGCGTACACGAAACGACCCACGCACGAACCCTGTATCATTGCGCTTGTATTGTTGGGCAACCAAATCCGCCATGATTTGCCGTTGATCATAGTCGTTGCCCTGCACCAAATCCAAAGTCATTGCGCCGTACGTTTCGACGGAACCGATACCGTAAATACAGGATACAGATGCCACAATGATGACGTCGTCGCGTTCCAATAACGCACGTGTCGCCGCGTGGCGCATACGGTCGATCTGTTCGTTTATCTGGCTTTCTTTCTCGATGTAGGTATCGGATCGCGCAACGTAAGCCTCTGGTTGATAATAGTCGTAGAAGCTGACGAAATATTGCACAGCGTTGTCTGGAAAGAAGTTTTTGAATTCGCCATACAATTGCGCCGCCAATGTCTTATTTGGTGCCAGAATAATTGCGGGGCGTTGTGTTTGTTCGATCACTTTTGCCATCGTGAACGTTTTTCCCGTCCCTGTGGCGCCCAGCAAAACTTGATTTTGATCGCCGTCCAATAAGCCAGCTACCAGTTCTTTGATCGCGGTGGGTTGATCCCCTGCGGGTTCGAACGGTGTGTGCAAAACAAACTTTTGGCCGCCTTCCAGCTTGGCTCGTGGAGCCGTCGTGGGTGTCGTGGACATAAGCGGTTGTTGTTTCATACGAATGATTCTTTTGATGAGTGAACCCCACGATAACCCGTCTGTTGCGGCATGAACAAGTAGCCAGCAATTAATCAGTTATTAACCAATCTGGATGAATTATTAATCATTGCTGGGTAAGGGGCTCATTGTAAAAACTTCGAAGACATAATCGCGTGCTTAAAGTTGCAAACTTAATTTTGGTTGGGATTGTAATGCTTTTATTAACCAAAGATTCGTACGGTGATCCTGCAAGCAGCAATTGGTAGTCAGTCGACCTTGTGACCCACCCCACCCCTCGCTCCAACGAGGTCGACTGATACCTTTAACGCCTCTTGAAATTTCCCTATAGTTTAGCAATAAGAGAACCAGACACTTACGGAGAGAGTTATGTCAGCGCGTATCTATCAACCTGCCCGCAATGCAATGCAATCGGGCCAAGGTAAAACAAAAACTTGGATTTTGGAATTTGTGCCTGCACAAGCGCGCGAAGTTGATCCGTTGATGGGTTGGACCAGTTCGAACGATATGGATAGCCAAGTAAAGCTGACGTTCGAAAGCAAAGACGAAGCAATTGCATATGCGACATTAAGGGGGTTGGCATATTCAGTAGCTGAACCAAAACCACGCAAACATGTCATCCGCAATGGCGGTTATGGCGATAACTTTTTAACAGGTCGTCGTGAAACTTGGACGCATTGATCCTTGCTCGTGCTGACATCTGCACATAAAAGACCACCAGCGACTCCATAGCTCAACAGGATAGAGCACCTGCCTTCTAAGCAGGGGGTTGCAGGTTCGAGTCCTGCTGGGGTCGCCAATAAAATCAATAAGTTATGCTACTTTTCGCTCGTTATTGTGCATAGTTAATTTCTTCTGGGGGACATTGTCGTTCGTTGAATCAATTAAACTGCCTTTTGCCAATACCCTTAAATTCACGAGAATATTGGCAGAAAGCGATTTAAGTCAATTTATCGAAGCACTTAATTGCCATTTCTGTATAGACTCCCAAAAAATCATTCATTGCTTGATAAAAAGCGTTCCGCCTCTAGCGCGGCCATACATCCCATACCCGCGGATGTGACCGCCTGGCGATATAAATGATCTGTTAAATCGCCGGCCGCGAAAACACCCGGAATGCTTGTGGCGGTGCTGTCAGGTTTGGTTACAACATAGCCACCCATGTGTGTTTCCAGCTGATCTTTGACCAGCTCGCTGGCGGGGGCATGGCCGATTGCAACGAAAACACCTTTGCATGGGATTTCCGTTATCGCGCCAGTTTTGGTATGTTTGACTTTAATACCTTCTACGCCCAAAGGCATGTCCGTTCCGGTGACTTCGACCAATTCATGGAACCACAGCGTTTCAATCTTTTCGTTCTTCATCAAGCGTTCCTCAAGGATTTTTTCGGAACGCAATTCATCGCGGCGGTGAATAAGTGTCACTTTGGATGCAAACTTTGTCAGGAACAGCGCTTCTTCGACGGCGGTATTGCCGCCACCAATGACGACAATCTCTTGGTTACGATAAAAGAAACCATCACATGTCGCGCAGGCCGAGACGCCAAACCCTTTGAACTTCTCTTCTGATTCTAAGCCCAACCATTTCGCGCGCGCGCCTGTCGCCAAAACTACGGCGTCACATGTGTATGTTGTCCCGCCGTCACCCGTTGCAGTGAAGGGGCGCTTTGACAAATCCAGATCATTGATGATGTCGCCGATAATTTCGGTTCCCATGGCTTTTGCATGTGCCTCCATGCGTACCATTAAGTCGGGGCCTTGTACTTCTGTATCGCCGGGCCAATTTTCAACTTCGGTTGTTGTGGTTAACTGACCACCTGGTTCGATACCTTGAACCAAAATCGGGTTCAACAAGGCGCGCGATCCATAAACGCCAGCGGTATAACCCGCAGGGCCTGAACCGATAATCAAAAGTTGGGTGTGTCTGGTTTCAGCCATGAGAGGAATCCTTTGTTGTGTTTGGGGATTTATACTCTGCATGGTCGCGAAACTGAACCGTAATATTCCGCCGCATAGGGTTATTTTATTTCGCATCGTTGAAATTTAATTGCGTGAAAAGAAGATCCTTGCTAGCCTCGTTTTCATAACAAGGAACGGTTCATGCACAAGCTCGACGATGTTGATCGCCATATTTTGCAACTATTGCAGTCTGATGGTCGCATGACGAATGTTGACATCGCATCCATGGTTGGGATTTCGGCTCCGCCATGTCTACGCCGCATTCGCGCATTGGAGAAGGCGGGGTTGTTGTTGGGTTATCATGCGGTGGTAAATCCCAAGGCGCTGGGGTTTGATGTCAGCGTTTTTGCAATGGTTGGATTGCACTCCCAAGCAGAGGTCGACTTGCAATCATTCGAGGCGCAATGTCGGGAATGGGAATACGTACGTGAATGCCATATGCTTAACGGCGAAATTGATTTCGTTCTAAAATGCGTGGCACCAGATTTGTCCAGTTTTCAAAGTTTTCTTACTGAAAAACTGACCAGTGCACCCAATGTTGCCAGCGTCAAAACGTCTCTTGTCATCCGTTGTGCCAAAGATGTGCCCGGTGTGCCAATCGCGACGACTACGCCACAATAGCAGAGATCAGGCGACCATAATCGGATTCTTTGAGATGGGTTGCACGTCTGTAAGAGAAAAATTTTTCTGGGTATTCGTAAGTACAATGTCCGGTCCAGCTGGCTTGGCCGACACCCGCGTGGCGTAGCGTTTGCAGGCAAAATCCAGCCAAGTCAAAGTGGTATTTTCCTGATGCACCATTTGCGAAAAACCTAATCGCATCATCATCCACCGCCATAAAGTTTTCGAAAAAATCTTCGCCAACTTCGTAGTTTTTTTGACTGATACAAGGGCCAATTGTTGCGTGGATATTTTCACGCTTTGCCCCCAACGCCTCCATTTTGTCCAGTGTCGTGGCACCAATCCCCTTTAGCGCACCTTGCCAACCTGCATGGGCGGCGCCAACGACACCTGCATTCGGGTCGCAAAATAAAATTGGCGCGCAGTCTGCGGTTAAAATTGCAATGGCTGTGCCGCGCACGTTGCTGACAATGGCGTCCGCTTTGGGGGATGCTGATTTTGCGTCAATGGCATCGACGACGGTGGCAGAATGAATCTGATAAACCGTAGATAAGTGTTCCACATTCAACGCTTGGGTAACTAACGCACGATTTTGCGCCACGTTTTTGGTGGCGTCGTCAGAGCCCATGCCACAATTTAATCCGCTGTAAATTCCCTGCGATACACCGCCAATGCGTGTGAAAAATCCGTGGGTATGTGGTTCCAGAATGTCCGATTTTATGACACTTAAACTCATTCGCTGAACCCCGCTGGCAAGTTTTCACGTAGGGGCACGATTGCAATCGCTTTGAATAGCGCGCCCATTTCATCAGGATGCGTCAAACGTCGATGCGCCGCAATGTGATTTTTAAGAGCGGCACCGCTCAACTGTGTCGCCAGTGCTTGGGCACGCGCAGTTATACCCAAATGCTCTAATAACATTCCTTGGGATGTCATTGCGCTTACTTTTGCGAACTTGCTGGCGGCAATATGTAGATCATTGAAATTCACATGTGCGGTTAAATCTGCTTGTCCACAATATGACAAAACATCAACTTTCTGATGCTTGAGTACCGCTTGCAACGTATCGCCGTCACTGATCCAATTGCCATAATCGACCACGATAGCGGCGCCCCCAGTTACCGCGATATGTTGGGCAATTGCTTGTGTGAAAGATACGCTTGCGCTGGATACTTCGACGATGTCGTTCAGGGGTTCATCGGAGGCAAGGTTGAAACTTTCCAGCGATGTTGCCTTGCCCAACATGAAATGCAATTTATCGTTTTCACACCCCACCATTTGTTCCTGCCAGCCGTTTTCAGTACGGCGAAACTGTCGTATCGGCATGCAATCGAAAAATTCGTTTGCGATCAAAAAAATGGGATGTTGGGGTAGCTCAGAGAAATTTTGATACCACGTGACATCATATTTTTTAAGCGTTTCTGTCTGTCGCTTTTGCATTTCTGTACTGGCTTCAACCAATGTGATTTGCGCGGACTTATGAAACGCGGGTATATTGCGTGTTGCGCGCAAAATATCCGCCATCAACGTCCCATTACCCGGCCCCAATTCAGCCAGAAGGAACGGAGCAGGGCAACCTTGATCCATCCATGATTGCGCCAATGACAAGCCCAGTAATTCGCCAAACATTTGACTAATCTCTGGTGCCGTCGTGAAATCTCCACTGCGTCCAATTGCGTCTTGCGTTGTATAATAGCCATGCTTTGGGTGCAGTAAGCATAACGCCATATATTCTGACACAGGTAACGGGCCGAAACGTGCTATTTGCTTTCTAACAATCGAGGAAAGCGGCGTGTTCATGCACGCTTACGCACAACGATAATTATCAAACCAATCAGGATCATTGGCAACGATAATGTCTGCCCCATAGTCAGGCCAAATTCACCAAGGCGGATGACATATCCTAACGGATTATCAAGGGTAATGAATTGTGGATCTGCTTGGCGAAAGCCTTCGGCAATAGTGCGTGCGGTGCCATAGCCCATCAAAAATAGGCCAATCATTTGCCCAGGTTTTTTAAACCAGCCACGACGGAATATTAGGTAGACAATCAATGCAAACAAAACGGGGCCCTCTAAGATGGCCTCGTATAATTGGGACGGATGCCGCCCGCACAGCTCGCCGATTGCCTGTCCGCAGTCTTGAGCGGCTTGTGATGGAAATGAAACGGCCCACGGGACATCGGTTGGACGCCCCCATAATTCTCCATTAACAAAGTTTGCGATGCGGCCAAAGAAAAGTCCAAAACAGGCAGAAGAGGCGATTAAATCACCTGCAGACCATGGATTTAACTTTGTTTTACGACAGTATAAAATTCCCGCGACGATGACGCCAATAAATCCACCATGAAATGACATCCCACCTTCCCAGACGCGAATAATGCGGCTTGGCTCGGCCAAAAAATCTGAAAATTGGTAAAATAATACATAACCCAATCGGCCACCTAAGATTGTTCCGATAATCATCCATGTCATCAAATCCTCGATTTGAGGCGCGGTGATTGGTGGTTTGTTATCGGCCCATAGTGCAGGCTTGGATATCAAATAGCGCGCCCATATCCACGCAACAATGAACCCAGAAATATAGGCGATTGCATACCAGTAGATCGAAAAGGTTCGACCAAATACATCAAATGACACAAGGATCGGGTCGATGTTTGGAAAGGGTAAGAGTGCTAACATTTCAACGGCCTTTTTTCTACGACTTGTGCGGCTTGGTGTCCTAATGTGTCAAGCAGGGATTGGCAAACGTGACAAAAAGCACCATATACATGCCATAACGCAGCGCACGGAGGCACTGATGCAATCCAATAATCGTCTTTTTGATGACATGTCCAAAATTATGACAAACGCAATGGGTGTTGCCCAAGGTGCCAAGGACGAGGCTGAAACAGCCATGAAAAGCTGGATTGACCGTTGGATGGCTGATCGCGAATTTGTTTCACGCGAAGAGTTTGATGCCGTCAAAGCGATGGCGCAAAAGGCACGCGAAGAAAATGCAAACCTGTTAGCGCGGATCGAAGCATTGGAAACTGCCAAAAAGCCCAAGGCGAAAAAATAACCCTACAAAAATCGCTTTTGCATCGGTGCAGGTAACTGCTTGATGACATCTGCGGCATCTTTCTGGCGCCCTTGGGCGATATAAACACGCGCTAATTGTTCCCTAAAGCGCGGCATGTTTGGTGCGAAAGCAATGGCGCGCTTACATTCTTTCTCGGCACCTTCATAATCGTGGTTCGCCAATTTTATCCGCGCCAACATGTGGCTAACTTTGCGTGCCTTATAGGATTCGTCGCTTAACTCCTCTAAAAATGGTAAAAGTTCACTTTGTTGATCCAGTGCGATCTTGGCGGAGGTCAAAATATCCAAGTGCTGATCAGGCCAACGTGTTTCTGGCAGGACACGATCCATCAATGCGGCTGCTTCCTTGGGTTGTTTTAGGGCCAGTAAAGCGCCGCCATGTCGCAATGCGCCGCCCGGAAAGCGCAGGTCGTTTGAATTAACGCTGTCAAAAACCTTAATGGCCTTGGCGCGTTTCTTTTTGCCGAAATAGCATTCCGCCAACAATAATTGATACATCGGAATGTCGGGCGCGATGCCGATTAACATTTTCGCGTACCTTAAAGCCAAATCATAATCACGGTTCAGCAGTAGATTTTGAATGTGGCGTTTCAGAACAAAGGGATCATTGGGTGCCAAATCGACGGCGTTGATAGACAAGGTAAGGGCGGCGTCAACATGCCCCAACCCCATTAAAACAAGGCTTTTGAAGCTATCAAATCGACCCTGCATAAAATCCGATAATTTTATACCAATTGTGGATTTATCCATATTCTTCACAAATAAATCGGCCGCCCCCGCAAACGTAAGTGGTCGCTGAAAGTTGGAAATTAACGAATACCGCCATTCCCATGCGAAATGTACGGGCGAAAATTGTGGGAGGCCTTTGTGCAACAGAGCCATTAATTCACGATCAATCGGGTAAAAATTTTGATTGTTTAATGTGCCGCTTTGATCCAACAGTTGATACGCCCGCTTAACCTCTGGTGCGTAGGGTGTGTGAAATACGGCCATCGCCAACAGGCGGGTTGCCTTGGTTTTGTCACCCAAATGGAACGCCGCCTGCGCTGTGATCGCATCCAAATCGGCAACTGATGTGGGGTCAAACATCGGTTCGGCCAATGATCGATTTCGCGTTTTTAGTATACCATTAAAATCTTTTTGAGCCATCTGCGCCTGCGCGAGCAAGGGAAAAAGATAGGAAATATTATTCCCGCGTTTTATTTCCTTGGTCAGTAAATTCACCAACTGTGCGGATTGCCTATTACGCATCAAATAGGGCGCTAAATGGGCGATACATTGTCCAATTTCCCCCTTGCTGGACAATGTTTCGGGGGCTTCGTCAATCCGTTTGAACAGTTTTCCAAAGGCAGTTTTATAATCGCGTGGACCCAAGGACTTTGTGATATCCAGAAGCTCTATCCCACCAAAACTGGCGGCAAGTTGTGAAAACCCGCTATTTTGCGGCCCAACAATTTTGCTGGCACGCGACATAGCATACAGTTCCAGAAAGTCGCGTTGCAGTGATCCAAGGCTGCCAAAATCGATGACGTCGCCGATTTGTCGGAACCCAGCACACTGAGTACATAGCCAATCAAGCGACGGTTTGAAATCGCCAAATAACAGCGCTGATTGATCTACTGTGACTGCATGTTTTTCAAAGTGCTGAACGAAAAGTTCACTTGGAATGAACTTGTTTGGCCACGGCTTATTTTTGGCGCGGTAACCGGTTGTCACATCACCGTGGCGTACGTGATAGGCTGTAAATTTTTGACCACGTGTCGCGTTCTGAATCCGTTGAATATTGTCATGGATCGTGGGCGTAAACGAAATGCGATCCATTGTGGCACGGTAGCTTTCCCTTACCAAGCTCTCGTCCTCGCCCCCGAGCGTCAGCGCCGTGTTGCCACCATTCAGTGCCAAGATACTGCCTGAACGAACCATCGCAACAATTTCATCAACGGGTGTTAACCTGATCTGTGTCAGGCCAATGGCGCGTTTGGTAAGGTCTTGAAATTCATCTGCCTGTATAAAGTGGCGCTTCAAAAATTCGGGGCTGAAAATTTCAACGTGCTGCCCAATATTTGTTGTGTCACCACCATTCACCGGCCAGAAAATCTTAACTGGAAGGTCGTAGTCGTGGCCGATGCGTAATGCATTTATGAACGGCAGCATACGTGCGCCAAACAGATCATTTCGACTGACCAGTAGGCAGCCCATTTTACTGTAACCGCTCATGAAATGAGCCTAGTTTTTGGCATCTTCTACGGGGCCTAATTTGGTTAATGCAATCTGTGCGCCTTCGACCATGAAGACCCGTAATTCTGTTGGATGTTGCCCAATAAACTCGTGAATTGCCCTTAAGACCCCATCACCCCACCACCCGAAACGGTGGTAATCGTCAAACGCGATAATGCCTTTTTCCTTCATTTTGGGAAAAATATCATTCAGGTCGGCCTTCACACCTTCATAAGAGTGATCGCCGTCAATATAAGCAAAATCGATAGTTTCATCACTATATTGCGCGATAGCAACGCGCGACAACTCGCGGATAATTGTTACCTGGCCACTGTTAATTTCTTTCTTGTATTTATTGCAAACATCTTGGAAAATTTCTTCGAAACGATCCTCTTTGGTAAGCCCTGCAAACGCTTCGGTTTGCGCAGTCTCTTCAAAGTGTTTCCACGGGTCGATTAAGGCAAGGTTTAAGGGATGGACAGTGTCCAAAATCATTTTAGAAAAATTGCCGCGCCAAACACCGATTTCCACGCAAACACCACCCTTAACAACCTTGTCTAGGATACGTTGACGGTTTGCATCTTTAATTTTTTGCTTCGAACGTTTAGGCGCCTTTGCGGTGGCTTTTTTCGCGACTGTGGATGCGACCGCCTTTTTGATCACAACTTTGGGCGGCTCTATCGCTCGCTGTTTTTGACCATGTATCTTAACTATTGGCTTGAACACCATTATTCCACAATCCCGTATGTCCGCCGCGCCAAGCGTTCGGATTTCAATAATGCAATGTCTTCTCTGGCCATTTCTTGAACCAGCTCATTGAAGCCAATGGTGGCTTTCCATCCTAATTTTTGCGCGGCTTTTGAGGGATCTCCTAACAATTGCTCAACCTCGGTTGGGCGGAAATAAATCGGGTCAATCTCGATCAAAACACGATCGCTGTCGCCATCATATCCCTTTTCATCAACGCCATCGCCAACCCAGCGAAGTGTTTTACCAATGTGTGAAAACGCAATTTCGCAAAATTCGCGTACGGAATGCATTTCACCCGTTGCCAGCACAAAATCATCGGCCGTGTCATGTTGCAAAATACGCCACATACCTTCGACGTAATCTCGCGCGTGGCCCCAATCACGCATTGCGTCAATGTTCCCAAGGCGCAGCTTATCCTGTAATCCCAAATCAATTGCGGCCACAGCGCGTGTGATTTTACGGGTCACAAATGTTTCACCGCGCAACGGACTCTCGTGGTTGAATAAAATTCCGTTTGAACCGAAAATGCCATAACCTTCGCGATAATTTACGGTGATCCAATAGGCGTACAGCTTGGCCGCTGCATAGGGCGAGCGCGGATAAAACGGTGTGTTCTCGTTTTGGGGAACCTCGCGCACATTGCCATATAACTCGGATGTTGATGCTTGATAAAACTTGGTTTTATCTTCTAATTTCAACAGACGAATGGCCTCTAGTAACCGCAACGTTCCAAGTCCATCTGCGTTGGCAGTATATTCGGGCATTTCAAACGACACCTTCACATGGGACTGTGCCGCCAAATTGTAAATCTCGTCGGGCTGAATGTTGTTGACCAACGAAATCAGTGAACTGCTGTCGACCATATCAGAATAGTGTAGATGGAAATCAGACCCTGCATATTCATCCACATGCAAATGATCAATTCGACCAGTATTGAATGAAGATGAACGCCGTTTCAGCCCATGAACCTCGTACCCTTTTTTCAACAAAAGTTCCGAAAGATAAGCGCCATCTTGGCCTGTGACACCTGTAATTAATGCTTTTTTTGTCATTGTGTTTCCTAAGACCCTAAGATCGTGAATATACATCTTCGTAGCGGAT